>ENA-ORNF01003272-ORNF01003272.1-human-gut-metagenome-genome-assembly--contig:-NODE-3272-length-10826-cov-2.969826_pt1 | contig 10826 bp, 8 predicted proteins | sample MGYA00242110_ERZ509012 | MGnify/ENA primary metagenome ERZ509012 (study PRJEB26280, sample SAMEA2338714) | human gut metagenome | biome: human gut; feature: human-associated habitat; material: faeces... | reverse complement strand
CGAAAAATATTTTTTACTTTTCTTATGTTTGTGTTATAATGAGTGCAAGTGAGTCAATATGCCTGCATGATTGACGAACGGTAAATGTCGATCATAAGCTGAGCTATTCTTACAATGAAGCTGTACAGCAGAAAGGTAAAAATATGGGTAGACAGAGTATGTATGTAAAATTATTCAAATTTTACCAAATAGGACCGCAACCGGACAGATACGGTAACAGGATCGTATCTGATTACTGTATGTTTCAGTAGGATCCGGTATGCGGTCGTTTTCTTTTATGAGACCGGGCATGCGCAGTGTAATGCGTTGTCTGGCTTTTTTTAAGGAGGGAGAACATTGATCGTATGCGCAGCGGTAGATGACCGCATGGGAATGACCTTTCATGACCGCAGGCAGAGCCAGGACCGCCTTCTGCGACAGCGTTTGTTGGAGCTGTCAGCGGGCAGCAGACTTTGGGTAAACCACAATACGGCAAAACAATTTCAAGATACAGCGGCAGGACATCTGATCGTGGATGACGATTTTTTGGAAAAGGCATGGGAAGATGACTTCTGCTTTGTGGAAGATCTGCCACTGGAAACGTACCAGAACAGGATCAAAAAGATATTTTTATTTCACTGGAACCGGGCATATCCGGCGGATACCTATTTTGACATTCCGCTGACTGCGGATAAATGGAAACTTGTGTCCGTTCTGGAATTTGCGGGAAATTCACATAAAAAGATCACGATGGAGGAGTGGGATCATGAAGAAAATATGGAATGAACTGACCAAATCTAAAACATTAAAATCTGTGATGACAGGCATGTTATTCGTCGCCTTTTCCTGTATGGTGGCGACCGGCTGCGGGAATACAGAAGCACTGTCACAGGAGCAGGAAAAAGAAATTGTAACGACAGTCACGGAAAGTGAAACTGCTGTCACAACTGTATCAGAAAGTGAAACGTCAGACACTGAGTCAGAGGCAACAAACGAACCTGCCGCGCAGAGTGTGCAGACACAACCGTCGACCGAAGTGACGATTTCAGTAGCTGATATTCCGGCATACGCAGGAGATCCGTATGTTACGATCAACGATAATGAGCCACAGTTTTTGGAAACGGATCTTGCAACGTCATCTTATGAATATTACAGCGATCTGGATGACCTCGACCGTTGTGGCGTGGTGTATGCCTGCATCGGCACGGATCTGATGCCGACGGAAGAGCGTGGAAACATCGGTTCCGTGAAACCAAGTGGATGGCATACAGTAAAATATGACATCGTCGATGGAAAATATTTATACAACCGCTGTCATCTGATCGGCTATCAGCTGTCCGGCGAAAATGCCAACATAAATAATTTGATCACAGGAACACGTTACCTGAATGTAGAGGGCATGCTTCCCTTTGAAAATATGGTTGCTGATTATGTCAAAGAGACCGGAAACCATGTATTGTACCGTGTGGCTCCTGTTTTTGAAGGGGATAATCTGGTGGCAAGCGGTGTGCAGATCGAGGCACAGTCTGTCGAAGACCAGGGTGAAGGGATCCTATTTAACGTATACTGCTATAATGTCCAGCCGGGTGTGACGATCGACTATGCAACTGGTGACAGTACACTGGCAGAAAACGCAGAAGCGCAGAGCAACGCGGCAACTTCAAATGATGGCGCATCACAGCAAAATGCTGTGACACAGAGCAATGCAGCAACATCAAACGAAGCCGCATCACAGCAAGAGACTACGACACAGGATGGCACTGCAGTTCAGGGGGCAGAAGAAAACAGTTCTGATCATGCAACGGATGCGAGTGGCGCGGCGGTGTCAAATGACACAGGTGCAGGCGGTTCGGGCAGTGTGATGGTGTGGAAATCAGCAACCGGTTCGAAGTATCACAGTACCAATCATTGTGGAAATATGAATCCGGATAATGCAACACAGATCACAGAGGAAGAAGCAATCCGGGAGGGGCTTGGAAAGTGTAAGAAGTGTTGGTGAGGGGAAAATAAATAGAAACGATAATATAGATTGAAACTATTTGTATAAGGGGATATAATTGTATTATGGTTATAATAAAAACTATGGAAATAAGGGATACAATTTTACAAAGGGAGGAATTTTGTTATGGGATATATTTTAGCATTGGATATAGGTGTGGCATCAGTTGGCTGGGCTGTATTAGAGAAAGAGACGGAAACGGTTGTTGAGGCGGGTTCCAACATTTTCCCGGAAGCATCGGTGGCAGCGAATCAGCTAAGAAGAGAAATGCGTCAATCAAGACGAATAAAAAGAAGAGAGAGAACACGGCTGAATGATTTTAACAAATTGTGGGAAAAAAATAATTTTTGTATTCCACAAAGAGAAAATAATGATATCGTCGGATTAAAGGTAAAGGCATTAAACGATGAAATATCGTTGGATGAACTGTATTTGATTTTGTATAGCTATTTGAAACACCGCGGAATATCATATTTGGAAGATGCGCAGGATGAAACTGTTTCGGGGACAAGTCCATATGCAAATGGGCTCAAATTGAATGCGAAGGCACTTGAAAATAAATTCCCCTGTGAGATCCAAAAGGAAAGATTAGAAACAATAGGTAAGTATAGAGGACAGACACAGATAACGGATGCAGCGGGAAATAAAGTAGATTTAAGCAATGTGTTTACAATCAGTGCATACAGAAAAGAAATCCAGAGAATTTTTGAGGTTCAGAAGAAATTTCACAGTGATCTGACAGATGAATTTTGTGATGAATTCCTTGTGATCTTTAAAAGAAAAAGAAAATATTATGAAGGCCCTGGAAATGAAAAATCAAGAACTGATTACGGTAAATATACTACAAGATTGAATGATGATGGAGAGTACATAAACGAACAAAATATTTTTGAAAAATTAATTGGAAAATGCAGTGTGTACGAAGATGAACTTCGCGCAGCTGCAGCATCTTATTCTGCCCAGGAATTTAATTTATTGAACGATTTAAATAATCTTACAATAAACGGAAGAAAACTGCAGGAAGAGGAAAAAAGAGCGATCGTTGATCGGGTAAAGACGAGCGATACTGTAGTTATGCGTAAAATTTTAGAGAAGAGTATGGGCGAAAAAATAGACGAGCTTAGAGGTGCCAGAATAGATAAAAGCGGCAAAGAGCAGTTTCATAAGTTTGAAGCCTATAATAAGATGAGAAAGGCATTAACAGAAATTGGTATTGATATTACTGGATTTTCAAGAGATGAACTGGATGAAATCGGATATATTCTTACAATCAACACGGATAAGGAGGCAATGGTAGAGGCTTTTGATAAGTCAGATTTGAATTTATCAGATGAAGTAAAAGAATGTCTTATCTCATTAAGAAAGAAAAATGGGGTTTTATTTGGCAAATGGCATTCCTTTTCATTGAAAATAATGAATGAGCTGATTCCAGAAATGTACGAACAGCCAAAGGAACAAATGACACTGTTGACAGAGATGGGAGTTTTTAACGGAAAAACGGATGAGTTTGTAGGACTGAAGTATATTCCAGTTGATGCGGCTGGTGATGAAATATTCAATCCTGTAGTCAGAAGAGCCGTAAGGATATCATTTAAGATTTTAAATGCAGTATTAAAGAAATATGGGAAATTGGATACTGTTGTAATAGAAATGCCCAGAGATCGTAATTCGGATGAGGAGAAAAAACGAATTACGGACAGCCAGAAAATGAATGAAAAAGAAATGGAGTTTATACAGAAGAAGCTTGCAGAAAATTATGGAATAAAACTTTCTCCAGCTGACTTTTCATCACAAAAACAACTGGGGCTTAAACTTAAATTATGGAATGAACAGGATGGAATATGTGTTTATTCGGGCAGGAACATTGACCCAAAGGATATCTTAGAAAATCCAGATCTGTTCGAGATAGACCATATTATTCCAAGATCAATTTCATTTGATGATTCAAGAAGTAATAAGGTTCTGGTTTATCATTCTGAAAATCAGAAAAAAGGAAATCAGACACCATATTTTTATTTATGTCATTCACATTCAGATGGAAATTGGTCATTTGAACAGTTTAAAGCGACAGTAATGAAGTTATCGGGGAAAAAGGAGTATGCAATTCCCAGAAAGAAAGTTCAAAACTTACTTTATAGTGAAGATATCACGAAAATGGATGTCCTTAGGGGATTTATTAACAGAAATATCAATGACACGGGTTATGCTTCACGTATGGTGTTGAATACGATACAGAGCTTTTTTAAAGCAAACGATACAGACACGAAAGTGAAAGTGATTAAAGGCAGCTATACGCACCAGATGCGTTCTAATATGAAACTGGATAAAGATAGGGAAGAAAGTTATTCCCATCATGCGGTAGATGCGATGCTAATTGGATTTTCACAATTAGGATACGAGTCATATCGTAAATTGCAGGGAACGTTTATTGATTTTGAGACGGGCGAGATTTTGGACGAGACTATGTGGAACAGGAATATGTCTGATAAAGTATATGAAGATTATCTTTATGGAATTAAATGGAGCAATATTCGCTGTGAGATCATCCGTGCAGAAAAAGAGGTCAAATATTGGTATTATGTGGAGCGGAAGTCTAACCGGGGACTTTGTAATCAGACGATAAGAGGAACAAGAGAGTATGATGGCAAGCAATATAAAATCAATAAATTAGATATCCGGACAAAAGAGGGTCTTAAAGTTTTTGAAGGACTTGCATTTAGCAAGGATGAGAAGAAAAAAGAAAGATTACTGGTGTATAAAAATGACAGAAGAACTTTTGACGATCTGGTCCGAATCTATGAGGATTACTCGGATGCTCCAAATCCGTTTGTCCAATATGAAAAAGAAACGGGGGATTATGTAAGAAAATATTCCAGAAAACATAATGGTCCAAAGATTGAAAAATTAAAATATATGGATGGAGAAGTGGGATCATGTATTGACATTTCACATAAATATGGACACGAAAAGGGTAGTAAAAAGGTTATATTGGAAAGTTTGGTCCCATATCGGATGGATGTATATTATAAAGAGGAAGAAAAGTTGTATTACCTTGTTGGAATAAAGCAGTCTGATATTAAGGCTGAAAAGGGAGTAAATGTAATTGATGAGGAAGCCTATGCCAAAATCCTTATGAATGAAAAAATGATTAAACCAGGTCAGACCAGAGCAGATTTAGAACAGTTAGGCTATACTTTTAAACTGTCATTTTATAAAAATGATATAATCGAGTATGAAAAAGACGGAGAGAAGTGTCTTGAACGATTTCTGTCAAGAACAATGCCCAAAAAGAAAAATTATATTGAAACAAAGCCAATCAATAAGGCAAAGTTTGATAAGCAAAAATTTTCTGGACTTTCTAAAACGAAGTTTATTAGAAAGTACAGAATGGATATCTTAGGAAATTGGTATTTGGTTGAAACAGAAAAATTTACGAAATATTGTTAATATAGGTTGACATTATGTGCTTGTGGTAATACTATAAAAGGGTAGAAAACAAATTTTTACAGTCACGTAATTTGTTTAGATCTACTAAAACAAGGCTTTATGCCGAAATCAGGAGCACCGACGGGTGCTCCTTTTTTTATGTATTGGGAGGGAAGATGGCATTTAGAGTTGTGATGATTGAAAATGAAGTGGTAATAAAGGTAAAACTAAATAATTTAATTGTTACGAAAGATGGAGAAGACATATGGATACCGTTAGATGATATATCTATGATCGTACTTGATAATCTTGCCTCAAATCTTTCAGTCAGACTTATGTGTCAGTTATCAGAACAGGGAATAGGTCTTATGATTTGTAATCAGGAGCATTTACCAACAGGATTTTATAGTGCTTATGATAATCATAGCCGTTCTTCCAAGGTAATTGGCTATCAGATTAGAAAAGAAAAAGATTATTACGATGAATTATGGAAAAAAATAGTTGAAGTTAAAATTCAAAATCAGGCGAAAGCATATTATGTCATGACAGAAGATCAGGATGGAACAAAAAAGATAGAGGAATTTTCTTCACAGATAATTGCAGGAGATAAAACCAATCGCGAAGCCCATGCTGCAAAAGTATATTTTAATTTGCTTATGGGAACTTCTTTTTCAAGGGGAAATGAAGATATTTTACTAAATAGTGGATTAGACTATGGTTATGCCATAATTAGGGGATTTATAGCAAGGGTTTGCGTAGGATATGGGCTTAATACTCAGATTGGGATACATCATAAAAGTGAATATAATCGATTTAATTTAGTGGATGATTTAATGGAACCATTAAGACCGTTGGTGGATATTGTGGCATATGGCATTTTGAAGGAAGAAGATTTTTTTAAACCAGAACATAGAAGACAGTTAGTGAATATCCTTAATATGAAAATAAACTATAGAAATAAAAAAATGTATCTATGTAATATGATAGAAAATTACATAGAACAATTTGTAGCGTTAATTATGGATCGATCTGATAAGATTATTTTTCCGGATGTGCTTGGATTTGAAAGGGAGGAGTATGGAGAAATATAAAATTATGAGAGTGTTATGTATGTTTGATTTGCCAGTAGAAACAGAGGAGGAAAGAAGAGCGTATCGAATATTCCGGAAAAATCTTATTAAGGAAGGATTCGTAATGATCCAATATTCTGTATATGCAAGAGTGTGTCCAAGCAGAGAGTATGCGAATCGATTGGAAAACAGGATCCGGAAAAACCTTCCGGCGGAGGGAAATGTTCGTTTGCTTTGTGTTACAGAAAAACAATATACGGATATGAAGCTGCTTGTTGGTAGTCGATCAGCATCAGAAACCGCGATTGGAACAGAAAGGCTGATTATTATATGAAAATTGATATTTCTGAGTATGAAAAGGTATATTCGTTTGAACTGCTTCCGGTTACCCAACTGTGTGGTCAGAATATAAGGAAGAAGACGTATATTTTTGAATCTTTAAGAAGATATTTCAGCACATTTAAGTATCTGGAAGAAAAAAATAAATGGAGAGATAATGTAAAGATTGATAACGAAATTGTCGGAAGAAAATATTTTAGTATGATTTCCATCAAAGAAGCATCAGACATAATTCAGATGATAAAGTGGTCAAAACAAAGTCTTATGATGGAATATGTTAAGAATCTGATACAAAGATTTGACTGGCAATTACATTTGCGCACTGTTAGTGAAGAAGTAGAAGAAATGTTTCAATTATTGAATGAGGATATTAGTAAACTGGGGGATATTGAGCTGGCATTTACAATGTCGGAAGTCTGGGATATGGTTCAGAAATCAAATGTTACGGGGGGGAATGATACTGTATTAGAGGATAAGGATAATTGTGAATTATTAAATATCTTATTAAAACTGATAGTAGAGGTATTGTGTTATTCTCCAAGAAAAATGCTGGTGCTGATTGAAAATATGGATCATATGGTTACAGAAAAAGAATATAAGGATATCCTGGAACAGGCGCAGAAAATAAGCGAAAAATATGATGTCTATTTTGTTTTATCAACAAGTCTTGAAGGGTATGCTGTGTGCAGTGAGGAGTTATGTCCTGGAATTACGGTATTTGGAGAAGCGGACTTTCAGATGCCAGAGTTTGATGATGTTTATAAGTTTGTAAAAGATAATTATCCTTACGAAAAGAATTTATCAAGGGAACAGCTACCTCAGGTATTAACAAGAATTATTCAAAAAATAGGTCAGCAGGAGTATTTGTATAGTGTGGAGGAAAGTGTTATATGCAAAATGATCAATCAGTCATTGTTACTGTATGACAAATGGCAAGACAGTGAAAAAACATCAGAAATAGCTTTCTTAAAATCATAATTAATGTTAAAATTGTTTCGTAGAAGCTAAATATCGAAGAGATTTGAAAGGAGACGTCCTGGATGATCAATTTGATATTTTAGTACCTGAACAAATTACGTGACTGTAAAACTAACGCTATTTCTTTAGATGGCGGAACTGATTTTAGTACCTGAACAAATTACATCTTAAAAGCGATATTGTATATTAATATACGGTATCGTTTTTTATGTTAATTGAAAAATATAGAATCTCACAAAATACGAGATATGGCTATCATTATAGGGAAAAACCATTCCTAAAAATAAAATTGATTGAAACCTTATACAAGTAGTAATATACTATAAGTAACAAATGATGTGACGGACAGGGGAGAAGATAGTGTGAAAAATAAAAGTTTTCACATACAAACTTACGATGCCCTGAAAAGTGGGCAGGAATGGAGATTACTATGGGGAATGAGGAGATTCAGAGACAGAGGAGTGAATGGAAAAGAAAAGGATGGTCGATCCCGGAACTCAGGGGTAGAAAGCAAGACTGGTTTTCTATTGTGATAGAACTTGTTGAGATATTGCATAAAAATTCTGTTGCAGATTTGAGTTTGGCACCAGATTTGTCTTTTTCAGGAACTACATATTCGTGGCGTATATATGCACCGTTTCTGAAAGGGTTAGGATTGGTCAGTAATAAGGCTGGAATGCTTTGTTTGACAGAGAAGGGGGAAACATTTGTTAAGTTAAAAACAAGGAGATATTTGGCAGATCTTTTACATGAAAAATATCGTCTGTTTGGTGAAATCCTGACATTGTTGGAACCGAAACCCAAAACCGTTGAAGAAGTAGATAAGGAATTGTGCAGGGATTACTGTCTGGACTGGGCAAATTTAAGCAATACAAGACGTAGAATGGACTGGCTTGAGGTATTAGAGCTTATTGAGTGTGTGGGAAATAGAAAATGGGGAGTAACGGATGATGGAAAGTCTGCCATTCATGAATGGTCGATGATATCTGCGGATGTTGCAAATCTGACATTGGCAGAAGAGGAAGAGATAAGTATCATGCCACCACCAATGGAAATAGCAGAATTATTGTCAGCATTAGAAAATGATCCATCACTTCATGAAAAAAGAAACACATATAATATTTGGAGTCCGAGTCCGAATAAAATTGAAAAATTGAGAGCGATTGTGCAATATGCTTCTGAGAGAGTTCCTCGGGCGGAACTATTTGAATATATAGAGAGTGAGTATAATCTAAAAGTAAGTAGTGTGGAATCTATGATGCCGTTTTTGAAGTCAGATGGTCTGATAGAAGAGGTGGGGAGAAATATATATATTGTCACTCCGGCTGCAAAAGCCTGGTGCGAGAGTGGAAGTGATCTGGATTTTATCAGAATAATACATTGCCATAAGAAATTTGTGGGCGAAATGATCATAGCGGCAGAAAAAGTAATTGCAAGAAGTGAGATATATGCAGAGGCATCAAAATATGGTCTTAATCGGGAAAAGGCAAGATGGATCATGGGATTTCTGATAGAAGCTGGCTTGCTGGAAGAAACTCAGTATTTACATGTGAAAGCTACTCCTTTGGGAATGAAATTTGCGAATGAGCTTCCATTGATGCCGAAAGCAGATATTGTACAGGATGAAATAGAAGAAAAAACGTCAACGGATGATGAAATAAATAGCATAGAAGAGGATAAGCTTGAGGCAAATTCACTTTTCGAGGCGTTAAATGTGGCAGCAACAGATCCTATGGCAGAAGGGAAAGCTTCAGGAGTTGCATTTGAGGAGCGCATAGCAGAGGTATTTCGATATATGGGGTTTGATGCTGCCCGCATTGGAGGAGCCGGAAATACAGATGTTATAGTTCGGTGGAAAAATGATGAAGGGGAGATTATTACTGCGATCATTGATGGCAAATCGAAGTCAACAGGGACAGTTACGCACGGTGACATAAGTGATGTGGCAATAGAAACGCATAAAGAGAAAAATAATGCGGATTATGTTGCGATTGTGGGCCCCGGGTTTAGTGGAGACACAATAAAAAATTATGCCCACAAAAAGGGATTTGCACTTATAACAGATAGCGAATTAACAGATATTGCAGTGAATGCAAAAGTATTGGGGCTTTCATTGGTTGATATTTCGCTGTTATTCAAAGTCCCCAATGGGTTATCCCAGCTTGACGAATTAATGAATACGCAGAAGAGAAAATTTGAAATTATTACACTCGTCATTAACACGTTTAAGCAGGAACAAGAAACCATGGAGAGTTTGTCTGCCAGAGATTTATATTTTCTTTTACGAAGAACGAGCATTTCGCCTTCTCTGGAGGAATTGATCAATACATTTGAACTTCTTTCTACAGAAGAGATAGGTGTATTAATGCAAATAAAAAAAGATTCTGCAATGGAAAATAATACTTATTCAATGCGGAACGAGAGACAGAGAGTGAATAGATTGCGGGCATTAGCGGCAGCAATAGAAAAGGGGATTGATTAGAAATCGATGGACCGTTTCTGGTGGTAAAATCGTAAATGAAAAGAAACTTGATACCATCATGCAACATACATCCCCAACCAGGAGAACCAACCATGCAGATTTATATAGACGCCGATGCCTGTCCGGTGGTAGGCATTGTAGAAAAAATAGCAGAAAAATACAAGATACCAGTCACTTTGCTTTGCGATACAAATCATGTATTATCCTCAGATTACAGCGAGGTGATAGTAGTAGGTGCCGGGGCTGATGCGGTAGATTATAAGTTGATCAGCATTTGCCACAAAGGAGATATTGTAGTAACTCAGGATTATGGAGTTGCGGCAATGGCTCTTGGAAAAGGCGCATATGCGATCCATCAATCCGGCAAATGGTATACGGATGATAATATTGATCAGATGCTGCTAGAAAGGCATCTTAACAAGAAAGCAAGGCGAAGTTCTCACAAAAGTCATATAAAAGGACCGAAAAAGAGGACACAGGAAGATGACGAGCGTTTTGCACAGTCCTTTGAAAAACTGATCTTGATGGCAGGATAAACCCAATTTTTGGAAAA
>ENA-ORNF01003268-ORNF01003268.1-human-gut-metagenome-genome-assembly--contig:-NODE-3268-length-10836-cov-13.067248_pt1 | contig 10836 bp, 10 predicted proteins | sample MGYA00242110_ERZ509012 | MGnify/ENA primary metagenome ERZ509012 (study PRJEB26280, sample SAMEA2338714) | human gut metagenome | biome: human gut; feature: human-associated habitat; material: faeces... | reverse complement strand
TCGTGCTTTCTCTTTCTTTTTATTGTTTAAAAAATCGAATATTCCCATATCAAAAAGTTAGTCCATCAGTAGCCTATAGGACATATTAGTTAAACGAAAAGCGTGGCACTGCTATAACCACGTCTTAAAGTGCAGGCCCTGAGAAAACCTTAATCAACAGATATGGTAAAGCAGCCCACGCTATAACGTGGGAACTGCCATGCCAATTCTTGTTGATTTTGTGTTTCAGTTTCTCAGGCTTTGCACTTACAAGAGTAGCATAACGCTCCTAATATTTCTTAATGTCTGGAAATGGTTATACCAAATCCAATAACAAAGATACAGAAAACATCTGTAAAACATGAAGGATATTCTGAAAATCAACGAAAACATTACTTAAAACTTCATTTTTAGACTTAAGAGCAGAATATTATGGGGGAACGTGCGTACTTTAATTGTTTAAGTTCCAATATGTTTTGAAGAATGAATCCGAGTGGATAAGTGAATCCAACTCTTGGTAATCCTTCTTTCTCTTTTCATCCATGATAACCTTCTTGTAGAAAATTCGGTTAGTTCTGTCAAGATCCATAACCTTACTTTGATAGAGAGATGAAAAGAGAACACAGGCGATAATGCCAAGAATGACAAGATACCATTGGAGCAATCTCCATTTGTCAGTCTTTTGTTTGAATCTGTTCCACCTGTAGAGCCACCACGATTTCAATGTAGGTGGAGGAGATGGCTTGGGACTTGTGATGGTTTGCAAAGCATCGCCCCATATTTTCAAAATCGCATGTGCTTTTTTTACTGATTCATTCTCATCAATGATTTTCATGCCGATGTAACGGATTGTCCGTTGGATTTCTAACGAATATTGTGGAGCCCATTCTGCTACTTGCTCAATGGTCATTAAGCCTTGCGCTTTTCGCTTTTGCAAATACACGTTGCGTTTGCACTCTCTTTCTTTTTCGTCTTTTTCCAAGTATTTTTCTATTTCTTCAACATACAGTTCAATGAAGATAGTCCCCAGGCGTTTGAGGGTCTTATCCGATAGAAGTTCTGCTGAATCAGACATAGCGTTATAGTAACTATCCATTTCTTCATGAACAGCATTTATTATCTCGTCATACGGAATAGAAGTTGCTGAGGTGCTTGCAACAGGGATTATAGGTGCGACATCCTCTTTCGTTGCCAACTTCGCCAATAGAGTTTCGATATTACTAAGTCTCTGTTCTGTTGCGGCATTATTGCTTTTGATGACAGACAAGTCATCAAGTATATCCTCTAATTGTTCATTTAATTTAGCCATATTGTTGATGTTTATAAGTTTGATTAACGTCTGCCTCTTCCGAAGCTGCGACTTCTACTGCTATATTTTTTCTTGTATTTGTCATCATCTCCCCAACCAAGTTTGGAAGATGAGCTTCCACCACCAGCAGATATGGCAGGTTGATATGGAGGAAAGAGAATGGCTCCGAGAGAAGCAAGTCCTACTTGAATCGCTCCTTTGCCTATATCAGAAACATCATCTGCTGCTTGGTACAATTCAATAAAGAAGTCTTGTCCCAAAGTCTGTTCGTTGCCACACATCTGCGGGGCATCATACATTCTTGCTTGGGCTTGCCAGGGGAAACGTAAATCGAAATCAGGGAACACTCTGTCTATATCTCTTACCTCGTAGGCATTATGGGTGTCGTACCATTCTTGCCGAGCATCATCATACATGTCTCTTGCCTGTTCATGTACGATAGCTATAGGGTTGCCGAATTTCTTGCAGATACATGCAAGAGTGAGTGATGAATCCAATTGCTTGCCACTATAAGAGATGTCATGTTTCATCTTGCTGCTGATATTTTCCTTGGCAAGAGTGAAAGATATTCCTTCTATACCGTTTGTCTTAGTATTATATCGGAAGCGCAAACGGATTCCTGCTTTTGACAATTCATTCTCAAATTCTTTCCAATTTCGAGAGACTTGCAACGATTCGCTTACTCGATGCAACATCTGATAACGGATGGCATCCATTGAGCGAAGTCTTCTTTCTTTGATAGCCTCTTTTCCTCTTGCGATAAATAAGCCATATTGCTCAGTCAATTCCTTACACACTTTTATGTTCTTATCTTTCTCATGTGAGTCTTTGGTGCATTTGCCTTTAAAGTTTACTCGATTTACCATGATATGAACATGTGGGTGTTCTTTGTCGAAATGACGGAATGCAACAAATTGATTGTCGTCATATCCCATGCGCTTCAAGTAATCGTTCACTATTTGCCCTAACAGATTGTCATTAATGCGTAGCGCATCATGGGGTGAAAACGATAAGATAAAGTGTCCTACAGGTTTCTTGGTTCGAGCACTCAAACCTGCCTGCATCAAGAAACTATCTGTTATGGTTTGGTTATTCGTGAGATTGATTCCGTCGCTTGAAGCAACCAATATCGCATTTTTGCGTGGGTCGTTAATGTAGTTGATAAGTCCTCCAAATGATGCTCCATGAAGAATTTTGCCATACATACGCTGTCGTATTTTGTAGTTTAACTTTGATTTTTTGATTCGTCATTGTCTTCTTTCTCTTTGATTTTGAGACGAGCTTGATGGAGAATAGCATTGACTCCATCAAGGGCTTCGTTGGCTTTGTCTGCAATGGTCATAAGCCCTGCTTGGTAAGCAAGCTTAACCAAGGTATTGATATTCGTTCCAAGATTATTCAAATCTCTTATCTCTTTCATCAACTCCTTCGAAACAGGTTGGCGCACGATGGCATGAAGTGCGCCTTCACGAATGTAGGTACTTATGGGCATCTCTCCAGCCTTGCGTTTGATACGTACGAACTGTTTTGGTGTGAAACGAACTGGTATGGGCTTGCCATACTTTTCCTCTTCAGGGAGAGGCTTGCGCCCTCCTGGATTGTTGATAACATGTTTTGCCATTTATCTCTTATTCTTTTTGATTTCAGTTCTTGAGGTGCAAGTTTCTCAATAGGTATTGACCTTTGCCATATGCTTGATAGGCAAAGGCAATAGCACAATCGGATATATCGATTGCTACTGTTTTCGTATATCGAAAACACAAACTTGCTCCCGAAAGAACTTAATAATTTGCTAACGCATGTTTTTGACCATAGTGAAACATTTATCGCTTGGAGCTATAATGTTGCCTTGTATTAACTGTTTCCACCTTTCTCTTGCAGAGGTATTCATTCAAGTCCTTATCTCCTGCATATTCGTCTGAAGCATCAATCGTCTGGCTTCTGCAATTTGCTTTGAGTTGCAAGGTTGCATTACGTCCTGCTTCATCATTATCCAAATGACAATAGATGCAGTTGTACTTGTCCAAGATCTTAATACACTTAGGAACATTGATTACAGAGTTCAACACAACGGCATCACAATCTCCATGCAACACAACATAAGATAGGAAATCTATGAAACCTTCAAATACATGGCAGACTTCTTTACCTTGTGATATTACGGAAATATCCTTTGGAGAGATGCAACCTTTGAAATAAGCATTGCGAATTTCGTAACCACCCGAGCGATTTGGAAAGCCCAATGCAAAATAGTTCCTGCCATGACTACGATAATGAACTTCCTTACAATACCGTTTTGCCACATTCCAACTTATCCCTCTTTGTACAACATATTTGTACAGGGCATAATGGTTCAGCTCCTCAGTTTCTATATTGGTAAAAGCTATGTTTGCCGTCTTTGTTTCTTGTATTTGTTGAACAGTATTGGCAATCGTTAAGTTCCGAAGATAATCTTGAAAGTTGTTTGGATGAAACAACAGCTCTATTAAGGTTTTAACTCCACCACCTTTACCCAATCCGAAATCGTACCAAACATTTTTATTGATGTCCACCTTGAATGATGCAGTTTTCTCATCATGCAATGGAGACAAATACCACCAGTTTGCCCCTTTCTTTGCAGTAGGCTGATAATGGTGACTTGCAAGAAAGTCAATTATCTGTATATGCTTATTATCGAATGTATTCATCGTTAATTTGTTGTTGAGTTGTTGAATTGTTGAGTTAGGATAATGAAAAGAGAAAATCGTTGAGCTATTGTTGACCATATTGTTGAGCCGTAAATGCTTATGCCACAATGTATATGTTCTTCTTTTCATCATTTCAACAAATCAACAGAGATTATATGTTTAATGATTCTATGAACTCCTTAGTCACAGTATAATAACGTCCCACCCGACTCACTGCACCAAATTTTGTTGGCTTAGAGTAGTCGTATTGGTATGTCGTATATGAAAGTGCATTTGGAGCCGGCTTCAAACGCCATAACTCCTTCACTACTTTGCGAATATGCCACAATTCCACCTTTACCCCATTAATCGAAAGCAATGGCAGCAGGTCTTGTGGTATAAATGAAACCTTGTCCACTTTCTGACATTCCATAATGCTGCGCAATAACTCTACGAGATCAATCTCCGTATGGTTGCGGTTGCATTGCATGATGCGTTCCAAAGCATCCGTATGAATAAGCGTTGGATTGAACCACATACGACTCTCTTTAGTGCTATATAGCACCCGATGTTGCAAGTAATACAAGAAAGCTGGAATTTGCGCTTGCAACTTCTGCAAGAAGTTCGTGTCATCGCTTTCCAACGGCATTATCTTGCGCACCCAATAACGTGTCTCTCCGGTATCAATGATAACTGGGAAAAGCTCATTATTGGAGCACAAAACGAACTTGGCGAAGAAATTCACTTCTTGTCTGTCCTTGCCTTTGGCTTCAACCTTGTATGTCTGTGCTGTGCTCAAATTCTTTAGGCGTTCTGAGTCTTCTCGTCGGCATAGCAACACCTCGTCAACAACAATAAGTAACTTACCTGCCCAATCCGCATTAAATTGACTTCGAAAGTCCTCATTGGTATTGAAAGTTACATTGTCTTCAAACATCGCCTTGAGAAAATTCAAGAAAGTAGTCTTGCCTGTATTTCGCTCTTCTGATACCAATAGTAATATTGGTAGCTTCTGCGTAGGTTTGGCATAGAGCAACTGCATGTAATCCATCCCTAACTCAAATTGTTCACCAAAGATATGGTGTATCAGTTTCATAATGTCAGGAAACTCTCCTTCTGATGGTATGTGGTCAATGGGCTCATACAAATTGTAGAAACCGCCAATCTCTTTATGATAATCGGTATGGCTGGGAACAGTACAAAAACCGTCATATTTCCGAATAGGTGGCGTATTGTTCTTACCATAATCCTGTCGGATAGTGCCAAAGCTCCATGGGATGCGACGCAATGTGCAAGTACCATTAGCTAATGGTTGTTGGGCAATCTTGTACAGACAAGTACCCACTCTGATATATTCTTCTTTATTTCCTTCCATAACGCTTGTTGTTTATAAAAGCCATGGCTTCGTTCTCCAAATCTGTTTCCGATTTTCTATAAGTACCGCTTTTCAGCCATTCTTCTATTTCTGCCTTGTTAAAAATGATATTCTTTCCTTTCTTATGAAATGGTATTTTTCTTGCACTCGTCCAACCATAGATGGTCTGTTCTGCCGGGTGAGTAGGCAAAAACTCTATGAGATCAGCTACATTGAACCATTGCTGTTCTTCACTCTTCTTTGGTGGTATCAGTTTGTCCACCTTATCACCCAACTCATTAAGTTTGGCATACATGACAGCCAACATCTGAGGCATGTCATTAAACGTGATGTTTTCTTGTTGCATATTTATCAATATTTGTTTCTGTGTGCAAAGGTACATCTACGTTTGTGTGGCAATACGTGGGGCTTTGTGGGGATATAAAAATGACAGATGCGCTATTCGCTTGATAATAAGTGAATAACGCATCTGCCAATAGTTAAACAATGTGAGTTTTGTGGAAAAGCGTGGAATGGTGGGGATATCCACACTTAGTAACTCCTTTTTATGGATTCATCTATTATTTCTTTGTATTCTTTGTTCTTTTCCGAAACTCCAACACTAAGGAAATCTTTATGATGTTTGTCGTAATACTCTGGAGATATATCGCATAGTTCCAACATACTTTCAATCCAATGCTTTGGGGAATCTGACAAAGCTATGGTGTGTGAAACAGCAAACAACATATAGCAAATACGTTGTTTTTGTCGAGGCAGTGGATGGACTTTGGCTTTATCTAATTTGAGATTCAAAAAATTGATGAAGTCGCTTGCGGGCATGTGCTTGAACTGCTTGCCATTACAGGTCTGATAAACCCCTACACAAACGCCAAGGTTGACAATATCCCTCAACTGAGCTATTTCTTTCAGTATTAAAGATTTATCAATCATGTCTATACCTCCTTCTCCAAGTATTCTCCATTTTTTAGGATGACATCTACTAATTTTGATATTTTACGAATCAGCAACTCCAGAAATTGCATCTCAAAATAATGCACCTGTCCACACTTCAATTGCTCCTGCCTATATATGCCATATAGTTCTTCTCCTTGCTTATGCGCTTCATCGTATGCCAACTTTATATTGTCGCACTGTGCATCCAATGTCTTGAAGTCCTCTGAATTAAAATCCATCATATCAAGCCTATTGCTTTCAGTTTGATACTCTCTCCACAGATTCGTTGCTTTATCTTTGGCCGCATCCCATCTCTCTTTATATTCTTTCAAGTGAGACTGCTCCATATTTATGAAGTCCAATGCGTTCCAAACACTCAAATCAAGAGAGACAAACTTATCCACCTCATTCTTTAAGCCTATAGCGCTTTCATAGAGGGATTTTCCGTCTTGACGTGCCAAATTCTCAACATCATCAATGATGCCGTTGGTGTTCTGATAATCGTGATAGAATTGTGCTATCACACAAGCATCGGCAAATGTAATGTCTGATACATTTGTCCGTGATGCTATGATATGGTTTACTCTTTGTAAACGCTTGAATATTTCTTCAATTATGTTTGCCATATATAATACAGGTGAATATGTTACTTGATAGCAGCCAAATCTATCTTGATTGCATCGGCTGCATTCTCTTTCTTTTCATCTACCACTTTTGTGTATCTCTGCGTTGTACGAACATTGGTGTGTCCCAACATCTTACTCACCGTGAAAAGGTCGGTACCATTGCTTAGTTGGAGCGTAGCATAAGTATGGCGGAAGCAATGGAAAGTGATATGCTTAGTGATTCCTGATGCTTCAATCCATCTTGCCAAGGGTTTGGAAATCCAGGATGGGGCAGGAAGACCTTCAAATACTAATTGGTCTGGATGCCCGGGGGCTCCACACAATTCATATGCTTGCTCTGAAATTGGCATATACTCCACTCCCTTGGTTTTCTTTTGGTCGAAGTTTATGCGATAGTGAGTGCCTTCCTTTGTCAACTCCTTCCATGTCATTTTCATAATGTCGCAATGTCGAAGACCTGTCAAAGCAGAGAAAAGGGCTGCACGTTTGATAGTGGCATTGTCGCATGGTGTACAAACCAATCGGTTAAGTTCCTCTATGGTAAGATGCTCTCTTCTTGCCTCTTTCTCTTTTATACCTTTTATCTTAGCTGCAATATCAGATACAAAATATCCATCAACAAACGCTTGCTTTAATCCAGCCTTGAATATTGCGAAATAAGTGGAAGCTGTATTTTGTGAGATTGTCCCTTTCTTGTTGCCCCCTTGTGGAGCATCCAACAGGAATAACCTAAAATCCTCAACCAGCTTTGTGTCTATGTTGGCAAAGATCATAGGCTGATTGTCGGTAAAGATGAGCATCAGTGCGTATACACGATTCCAATTTACGATAATAGAGTCTGAACTATTCCTGTGCCGAATATCTATTATACTCTTGAAATATGTAATAAAATCGCATTGCGATTTCTCTTTCTGTTCCAATAAGGAGGCTTCTGATTCAGAGTAAAGTCCTGCGGTATCATATTCCTTTTGTCTAATAGCCCTGACCTTGTCTGCATAGATGCATGATTCTTGGTCAAGCTCCGACTTGCAAAGGATAACACCATTGACATCACGTTTCGGCTTATATGTTACACTTCCGTCGGAAGCTGTTCTTGCCGTTCTGCTTTTATCCCATATCGGAGTGGTTATAGTACGGTTGACATACTCGCGCACTCGCTGTGGCTTGCCACCGTTTTTGGATATAACAGGATATGACTCTATGTAAAGATACCATTCCTTGCGAAACTCTGCCTTGCGAAGTTTCACGGAAACACGGGTGTGGGATAGAGATTTCTTCATAGGGATGCTTATTTATAGAGATTGTCTATTTCCTTTTTGGGCACATATACGAAATTGCCGATTTGCCGAGTAGGAATTGAAAACTTTCTGATTTGAAGATAGAGTGTACTGTCATTCATATGGTATTTCTCACACGCTTGCTGTATCGTATAGCAATCCTTTGGTTCCAAACTATACAGTTTTGGAATGGGTTTGGGCTGCTTCTTAAGCAAGCTCTTCCTTAGAGGGTACATTTCCATAAGCGTTTCTTTGCTTACTCGTGTTTGGCGTTGACCTGCATTCACACTTGGAATAACACCTTTACGAATTAAACGATATAGTGTTTCTTTACTGATTCCAAACATGGAATATGCCTCTGGTACTGTAATGTACTCCTGGTCTTTGGGAATAGCGTTGGCTATAGCATCCAAACGTTCATTTCTTTTCTCTTCATCTTTCCTGCGCTTAAATGCAACTTTAGAACATCTTGGTGAGCAATACCAAGACGTGATAGTCTTTGCGACGAATGGCTCACCGCAAATCTTGCATTTCCTTGTTATCTCAAACTTTGCTACACCCATACAGTTTTATTATTGCTTATGTTTATTAAGTGTCACATTATCTACCAATAAGTGTTGGTACAAATATGGTGCAAAAATAAAGCAAATATCCGAAAAGAGCGAAAGAATTACAAAGTTTAACTAAAAAGAAAATCCGCATAACTCATTGAGTTATGCGGATTTATCTATCTATACCTTTCTGTAATTATCTATACTTACTTAACCTCCTCAAAGTCAGCGTCTTGAACATTGTCTGAACCCTGTCCTGCGTTGCCCTGAGCGCCACCGTTAGCGTTTGATTGCTGACCGCCTTGTGCGCCTTGAGCATTACCAGTCTGAGCATACATTTCAGCGCTTGCTGCTTGGAATGCAGTTTGTAATTCAGCACTTGCAGCATCGATGCCTGCCAAGTCTTGAGCCTTATGAGCGTCTTTCAGTTTCTGAAGAGCTGCTTCGATAGGAGCCTTCTTGTCTGCAGGAAGTTTGTCGCCCAAATCCTTCAACTGATTTTCTGTAGAGAAGATCAAGCTGTCGGCTTGGTTCAATTTGTCAACACGTTCACGTTCTTTCTTATCAGCGTCTGCATTAGCTTCAGCTTCTGCTTTCATACGGTCGATTTCTTCTTTGCTCAAACCAGATGAAGCCTGAATCTTGATAGCCTGTTCCTTACCTGTAGCCTTATCCTTAGCAGATACGTTCAAAATGCCGTTAGCATCGATATCGAATGTTACTTCAATCTGAGGAACACCACGGCGAGCCGGAGCGATACCTGTCAAGTTGAACTGACCGATGCTCTTGTTCTGAGCTGCCATCGGACGTTCGCCCTGTAATACGTGGATAGTTACTTCTGTCTGGTTATCGGCTGCAGTAGAGAACACTTCGCTCTTCTTGCAAGGGATAGTTGTGTTGGCTTCGATTAACTTAGTCATTACACCACCCATTGTTTCGATACCCATTGACAACGGAGTTACATCAAGCAATACGATGTTACCTGCACCAGCTTCCTGATTCAATACGGCACCTTGGATACATGCACCTACTGCTACTACTTCATCAGGGTTAACACCTTTAGAAGGAGCTTTTCCGAAGAAATCTTCAACCAACTTCTGTACGGCCGGTATACGTGAAGAACCACCTACCAAGATTACTTCGTCGATATCAGAGTTGCTCAAGCTTGCAGACTGCATTGCTCTCTTACATGGTTCAAGACAAGCCTGAATCAATCCGTGAGCCAACTGTTCGAATTTAGCACGAGTCAAAGTCTTAACCAAGTGCTTAGGCACACCAGCTACCGGCATGATGTAAGGCAAGTTGATTTCGGTAGAAGTAGAAGAAGACAATTCGATTTTCGCTTTTTCTGCTGCCTCTTTCAAACGCTGCATTGCCATCGGGTCAGTTGTCAAGTCAGCACCTTCGTCGTTCTTGAATTCCTGAACCAACCAGTCGATAATTACTTGGTCGAAGTCATCACCACCAAGGTGAGTATCACCGTTAGTTGCCAATACTTCGAATACACCGCCACCGAATTCAAGGATAGAGATATCGAATGTACCACCACCAAGGTCGAATACAGCCACCTTCATATCCTTATTAGATTTGTCTACACCATAAGCAAGGGCTGCTGCAGTCGGTTCGTTAACGATACGTTTAACATCCAAACCTGCAATCTGGCCAGCTTCTTTAGTAGCCTGACGCTGTGAGTCTGAGAAGTATGCCGGAACTGTGATGACAGCTTCTGTAACTTCCTGTCCCAAATAATCTTCGGCAGTCTTCTTCATTTTCTGCAGAATCATTGCCGAGATTTCCTGTGGAGTATAAAGACGTCCGTCGATATCTACACGAGGAGTATTGTTGTCGCCGCGTACTACTTTATAAGGTACACGTGAAATTTCTTTCTGAACCTGATCATAAGTTTCACCCATGAAACGCTTGATAGAATATACTGTGCGCTGTGGGTTGGTGATAGCCTGACGCTTAGCAGGATCACCTACCTTACGTTCGCCACCGTCTACGAAACCTACTACAGAAGGAGTAGTACGCTTACCTTCGCTGTTAGCTATTACCACCGGTTCGTTACCTTCAAATACTGCTACACATGAGTTTGTAGTTCCTAAGTCAATACCAATAAT
>ENA-ORNF01003263-ORNF01003263.1-human-gut-metagenome-genome-assembly--contig:-NODE-3263-length-10849-cov-3.177506_pt1 | contig 10849 bp, 8 predicted proteins | sample MGYA00242110_ERZ509012 | MGnify/ENA primary metagenome ERZ509012 (study PRJEB26280, sample SAMEA2338714) | human gut metagenome | biome: human gut; feature: human-associated habitat; material: faeces... | reverse complement strand
AGCTCGTCCAGGAACAGCACACCGCGATGTGCCAGGCTGACAAGACCGGGCTGTGGAATCCTGCCTCCCCCTGCAAGTGCATGAATTGTAACAGAATGATGTGGATTTAAAAACGGTCGTTTTTTAATCAGATTCTGTCCCTTGGGAAGCCGTCCGGCAATGCTGTAGATGGAAGTCACCTCCATGCTTTCCTCAAAGCTCAGTTCCGGCAGGATCGACGGAATTCTCTTTGCTATCATCGTCTTACCGGCTCCGGGCGGCCCGACAATCAGCATATGGTGAAAACCGGCAGCTGCAATCAGGGCTCCCCGTTTCAGATTCTCCTGCCCGTGAACCTCTGCAAAGTCCAGTGCTTTTTCTTCCTGTCGATGGTCTCTTTTCTTCCATTCCCTTTGGGCTTCTGCCTCCTGTCTTCTCTGCTTAAGTTCCTCTTTAATCTGTTCTTCTTCCGATAATTGCAGATAGTCACAGGCTTCCTGAATGCTTCCGGCACCTGCTACGCGGATTCCTTCTATTACGGAAGCCTCCGCATAATTATCCCTTGGCACAAGACACTGCTTTTTCCCCTGTCGAAAGGCCTCCCACACAAGTGGCAGAACTCCCTTCACTCCTTTAATCTCTCCGCTAAGTCCCAGTTCTCCAATCACGAACACATCCGCAAGCACTTTAGCATCCAGAATTTCTGTCGCTGTCAGGATTCCCAATGCGATCGCAAGATCAAATCCGGTTCCGGATTTATGAATATCTGCCGGTGACAGATTTACAGAAATATGGGATGGTGGAATATCCATTCCTGAATTCTTAAGTGCAACCTTCACTCTCTCCTGTGATTCCCGCACTTCACTCCCCAGACTTCCCACCATAACAAGACATGGCAAGCCCCTGGAGACATCCACCTCTACCTGAATCAGGTGGCTTTGGAGACCATAGATTGTCCCCGAGCATATTGAACTAAACAAAGCTCCTCCCTTCTCCTTCTCTCCTCTGCTCTGCTTTGTTCGCATTGGCACTCAAATTATTGAATAATGCCGCGATATACGGTCTTAGAAAAATGAACTGCATGATATGATGTCATGCTCTTAGATATCATGCTCTTAGATATCATGCTCTTAGAAGCTATATCACAGTAACTTCAGACGGTCACTGCTCTATAAAATCTTATTTTATTGTGATTATACACAATTTTATTCTTGACTGCAAGATTATATTTGTTAATTTTCACTATATCAACTCACATTGTACAGAATATCGCCTAACTTATTTTTAAGCTTTATTTTTCCACGACTGACTTCCTACTTTTGGACATATTAAATGATATTTTCTCAATCATGTCCAAACTACTTCCCCTTTCTCTTAAGTTCACTGCCTCTTAAGCTGCATTTTGGACATTTTCCCCTCTTTTTCTCATTTTATATCCAACTTTCTGTTCCATTTCATGTCTTCCTTCTCCGAGCGCCCTGTCTTTTGGATATTTTCCTTATTTTTCTTCAATATATGTCCAATTTTCCACCGTTCTCCAACCATTCAGCTTCCCATTATTATCAATTATTATCAAATTTGGATATATTGCTATCAGAAGTGCTCTTTATGTCCAATCCATCTCCGTGAATACATAAATTGTGCCCTTAAGAAAAACAACTGGAAACACATAAATTCTATCCCCCTCAAAAAGAAAATATCTGGAAACACATAAATTCTATCCACCTCAAAAAGAAAATATCTGGAAACGCATAAGTTCTATCCACCAAAAAATGGTTGGAAACACATAAATTCTATCCCCTAAAAAATATCTGGAAACACATAAATTCTATCCACCTCAAAAAGATAATATCAGGAAACACATAAATTCTATCCACCTCAAAAAGATAATATCTGGAAACGCATAAGTTCTATCCACCCAAAAAGATAATATCTGGAAACACATAAGTTCTATCCCCAAAAAGAAAATATCTGGAAACACATAAGTTCTGTCCACCCAAAAAGAAAAACCGGAAGCACATAGAATTGCCCATTCCATATGCTTCCGGTTTAATTCATCAGATAATCTTATGCTCCATTCCATCCGGATCAGTAGCAAACTGGATCGCCATTTCCCGATCGATCATTCCGCTGTAATAAAGCTGCATGATAGCTTCATCCATAATCATCATGCCCTGCTTACGGTTCGTCTGCATCACGCTCATCAGCTGGTAGGCCTTCCCCTCACGGATCAGATTGCGGACGGCATGGTTGGAATGCAGTACCTCAAAGGCTGCTACACGTCCGGATCCATCTGCCTTAGGAATCAACTGCTGGGAAACAACCGCTTCTAATACATTTGCAAGCTGTACGCGGATCTGCTGCTGCTGGTGTGGCGGGAATACGTCAATCACACGGTCTACGGTGCTTGCCGCCCCGATGGTATGCAGGGTAGAAAGCACCAGGTGTCCGGTTTCGGCTGCGGTAATCGCAACACTTATGGTTTCAAAGTCACGCATCTCTCCGACAAGAATCACATCCGGATCTTCACGGAGGGCCGCTCGAAGTGCATTGGCATAAGACTGGGAATCCAGACCGATTTCTCTCTGGTTTACCATGGACTTCTTATGCTGATGCAGATATTCAATCGGATCCTCCAACGTAATTACATGGCATTCCCTGTTGTTATTAATTTTATCGATAATCGCCGCCAGTGTGGTAGACTTACCGCTTCCGGTAGGTCCCGTTACCAGAATCAGACCTTTCTTACGCTGATACAGGTCAATGACTGACTCCGGCACACCAAGCACCTCAGGTGATGGAACCTGGGTTCCGACAAGCCGCAGTGCAATTGCCACAGAGCCTCTCTGACGGTACGCATTGACACGGTATCTTCCCAGATTCGGAATAGAAAAAGACATATCATGTTCGCCATCCCGGTCAAACATGGCTCTCTGCCGCTCATCCATAAACTGATCCAGCATCTGCAGGGTATCCGGCGGCAGAAGCCGGTCATAGTTCATCGTGATTAACTGCCCGTTTACACGCATTTTCGGTGGAATACCAACTGTGATATGTACGTCGGAAGCTCCCGCACGCTTTGCATCCCGGAGCAGTTCCTCTATTGTAGGGATATTTGACATTTATTATTTCCTCCTATCCGTATGCTTTCATAACTGCTCAGGAACTTCCACAGTTATAAGTTTTTAATCCTTCTCTCAGTTTTAATAACGCTCGTTTTTCTATCCTGGAAACATAACTTCGTGAGATCCCGAAGCGTTCTCCGACCTCCCGCTGTGTTAGCTCTGTCCCTGTCTGTAGACCATATCTCAATTCGATAATTTCACGTTCCCGATGTGTAAGCACCTGCTGCATCAGTATTTTCAACCTCCGGATGCTCTCCCTTTCATACATCCGTTCCACAACATCTTCCTGCACCTGCTCAATCACATCCAGAAGACTGATTTCATTTCCCTCTTTGTCTGTCCCAATCGGTTCAAAAAGAGAAACCTCACGGGAATTTTTCTTTTTGCTGCGCAGCAGCATCAGAAATTCATTATCAATACATCGTGATGCATAAGTACTCAGCTTTCCTTTTCCTGCATCAAAGGACTCTATCGCTTTAATCAATCCGATGGTTCCTATGGAAATCAGATCCTCCATATTTTCATCCACATTCTGATATTTCTTTGCAATATGTGCCACCAGACGTAAATTTTTCTCAATCAGAATCTCACGCGCCCTGGCTGCCTGTACCGGATCATCCGCATGCAAAAGCTGTATATATTGTGCCTCCTGTTCCGTAGATAAAGGTTGTTGAAAGGTTTTCAAAGGGCACCACCAAAGTCTTTTTTATTATTCTATGACCTGCGGTGTCTTCAAGTGCCTTTCCCACTAATTTAATTATCTGCCGGACGGTGCGGACAGTAACCTTTCCACCACCTTTGATTATACTGATATAAGAGATACTTGGCAACTAAAAATCCGGTTCCTACAACATCTCCAATAAGCAAAAATATTTTCACAGCATAAAGTCCACAAAAACCTGATTGCTGACATCAATTCCATGTGATGTCAGTTTCAGATGAACGAACTCTTCTCCTGTCACTTCAAGTAATCCCAGCTTCTCATGCTTCTCAATCACCCCCGGAAATACCTCTTCAAAACGTCTCCCAAAATTTTCAAAAAACCTGCGTTCTGAAACTCCTTCCATCATCCGCAGTCCCAAAAACATGAATTCCTCCATCTGTTCCTCAATCGGCAGCTCCTGCACTTCCTCTCTTAATTTTTTCACCCTTCCAATGATGTTTTTATCTGGGCAGGCTGCATTCCCACTTTCCATGTTATTTTTTTCTGTATTACCTTCTTCCGCAGAATTCTTTTCAATATTATCTTTTTTCACATTCTCTATTTCAGCATTAACCTTTTCCACTTGTTCTTTTTCAGCAGTAAGTTTTCCCACCTGCTCTTTTTCGGCATTTTCTTTTTTCAGATCGTTCTTTCCAGCATTGTTTTTTTTCAGACAGTCTTTTTCAGTATTGCTTTTTTTCGGACAGTCCTTTTCAGCCTGAAACTTTTCTCCATGCTCTTTACTTGCATTTTCAATCTCATTTCCAGTCGAATTTTCACCCAGCATCAAGTTTACATAACTCGAAATATCCGTCACATTATGGAACCGGACATTCTGAATCAGGGAAGCACTGCCGATTCCAAGGCCGAGATAATTGCCTCTCTGCCAGTACACCTTATTGTGAACGCATTCCTTTCCTGCTTTGGCATAATTGGAAATTTCATAGCGGCGATACCCGGCTTTCCTTAAAATATCATTCGTTATTTCATACATTCTGCGTTCCGTCTCCTCGTCCGGCAGATTCAGCTCCTGTTCATAAAAGGGGGTGCCCTCTTCCACGATCAGGCTATAGGCAGAAATATGTACCGGCTGTGGCTGCAGCGCCAATACCTTCTGCAGGGTTTCCTGATAGGACTTAAGTGTCTGCTCCGGAATGGCAGACATCAGATCCACATTGATATTGGTAAAGCCCGCTTCCACTGCCATTTCATAGGCCTTCAGAAAATCCGCACAGGTATGGATCCTGCCAAGAGCTTTCAGTTCTCCATCGTTGGCAGACTGCAGGCCGATACTGATCCGGTTAATTCCGCAGGCACGGTAGGCATTCATCTTTTCCGGTGTCACCGTTCCCGGGTTCATCTCCATGCTGATCTCGCAGGTATCCGTAAGGGTAAAGCAGCTTTTCAACGTTTCCATAATGCGTATTGTCTGTTCGGGCAGAAGTACCGAAGGGGTTCCACCGCCAATAAAAACAGACACCACCTGATACTCCCGGTATTCAGGCGATGTCTCCTGTATTTCACGGCACAGTGCCTCTACATACTGCTCCTGCACGTCCGCACTCTGCGGCCCTGACAGGAAATCACAGTAGAGACATTTCCGTACACAAAATGGTATATGAAGATACAAGCTCAAATTTTGTTCCATTTATTTATCATCCAGCTTTAATACACTCATAAATGCCTTCTGCGGAATTTCCACGTTACCAATCTGACGCATACGTTTCTTTCCTTCCTTCTGCTTTTCCAAAAGCTTCTTCTTACGGGTAATATCACCACCGTAACACTTCGCAAGCACATCCTTTCGATAAGCCTTGACGGTTTCTCTCGCGATGACCTTACCTCCAATCGCAGCCTGGATCGGAACCTCAAACATGTGACGCGGGATCTCGTCCTTTAGCTTCTCACACATCTTCCGGCCACGTTCATAGGCACTGTCTGCGTGCACGATAAAGGAAAGCGCATCAACCTCTTCCTTGTTAATCAGAATATCCAGCTTCACAAGCTCCGCCCGCTCATAGCCCTTTAACTCATAGTCAAAGGAAGCATAGCCTCTGGAGCGGGACTTCAGTGCATCAAAGAAATCGTAAATAATCTCATTTAACGGCAGTTCGTATTTCAGCAGTGCTCTGGTAGATTCAATATACTCCATGCCAAGATATTTACCCCGGCGTTCCTGACAAAGCTCCATGATCGAGCCGATAAACTCGGTTGTTACCATGATCTCTGCGGAAACCACCGGTTCTTCCATATAATCAATTTCTGTCGGATCCGGCAGATTGGACGGATTCGTCAGTTCAATCATTTCCCCGTTCAGCTTGTGTACATGATAAATAACACCCGGTGCGGTTGTTACAAGATCCAGATTGTACTCCCGCTCTAAACGCTCCTGAATAATCTCCAGATGAAGCAGTCCCAAAAATCCGCATCGGAAGCCAAAGCCAAGGGCAATTGAGGTTTCCGGCTCATAGCTTAAGGAAGCATCGTTTAACTGCAGCTTTTCTAATGCATCCCGCAGATCCGGGTACTTTGCACCGTCTGCCGGATACATTCCGCAATACACCATGGAATTTACCTTCTTATATCCGGGAAGCGGCTCTGCACAGGGATTGTTAAGATCTGTCACGGTATCTCCGACCGCCGTATCCTTTACGTTCTTAATTGAAGCAGTAATATAGCCTACCATACCGGCTTCGAGTTCATCACAGGGAATGAACTGACCTGCTCCGAAATAGCCAACCTCTACAACCTCTGCGGTTGCGCCGGTAGCCATCATCTTAATGCTTGTCCCTTTAGAAACCCTGCCATCCCTCAGACGGCAGAAAATAATGACCCCCTTATAGGAATCGTATACGGAATCAAAAATCAACGCTTTAAGCGGCTGATCGGGGTCTCCATCGGGTGCCGGAATCTTATGTACAATTGCTTCGAGCACTTCATCTATGCCGATTCCGTTCTTGGCTGAAATAAGCGGTGCATCCTGTGCCTCAATACCGATCACATCTTCAATTTCATTCTTTACACGCTCCGGCTCTGCACTTGGCAGATCGATTTTATTAATGACCGGGAACACCTCAAGGTCATGATCCAGTGCCAGATAAACGTTTGCAAGGGTCTGTGCCTCAATTCCCTGTGCCGCATCCACGACGAGAATGGCACCATCACATGCAGCAAGACTTCTGCTGACCTCGTAGTTGAAGTCCACATGTCCCGGAGTGTCAATCAGGTTGAAAATGTATTCCTCACCATCCTGCGCTTTATAAATCGTCCGGACGGACTGTGCCTTAATCGTAATTCCACGTTCTCTTTCCAGATCCATGTTGTCAAGTACCTGTGCCTGCATTTCACGGCTAGTCAAAAGCCCCGTCTTTTCTATAATACGGTCTGCAAGCGTAGACTTACCATGATCAATATGCGCTACAATGCAGAAATTCCGGATTTTGCTCTGATCAATATGTGACATAAATTCTAAACCTTTCCTGATTATACTGATAACTATTCAGAACCGCATTCGTAAAACCGCTGTTTCACAGCGTAGTTTACCTCATGTGGTTACTTCGCCATACACATATAAAATGATGTCGGGGTCAAAAGTCCCGGCTCTGAATAGTTATCATTTTACCTCTTTTTGAGCACCATGGCAAGAACATGTGCTAATGGATCGCAGGCATTCATGATTTCTTCGACCGTATTATTCTGTGCCCCTAATTCGATCAGCATGCTTTTCGGGCATAAATGCATATTATAACGGTAGGCTTTCAGATAAATCTTGCGTGTCAGTCCCGGATAATATTCATTGGCAAGCACCTGCGCCTGAAAGGAAAACGCCAGATTATCAAGAATATAGGGGTTTTCCAGATAGGAGATCTCTCCCTGCCTGCGCAAATAGCTCAACCCGTTAAAGAACATAAAACGTGCTGTCGGTCGTCCCTGCAAATCCATGACAAGTCTCCGGTCATTTGCCATTTCATCCCGGTGCAGATCAATCACCACTTCGATACCCGGATTCTCCTTCAAAATCTGCTCTACCGCCGGAAGTGCCTTTTCATAGGCATTGTCCCGTTCCTGATCATAGACACCTGTATCATGCAGTACGCGGAAGCCATATTCTTCGAGAAGCTCCGCCAAACGCTCACCGGCTCCGACAATCGTTGTCGATGGGTCACCCGGAACAGAATCCACGAAATCTTCACTTGCATGCGTATGATAAATCAGGATCTGTGGACCCTGCGTTTCGTCTTCATTGTTTAATATTAAATCTTCATTTAATAATCGTTCTGCATTCAAATATTCTTCCTTCATACTGGTGGAGCCATCCACTGCAAAGAACTCGGAGCGCAAATCGTCCTGTGTCCATTTCTTCGTCCAATCATATGTATAAGCGGGCACCGCCGCCAGTTCAAATCCGGAAGAAGAGGCTCCCTGTGAGAAACTTTCGTTTTCTTCCTCCCCCTGACCGGGCTCTTCATTCTGTCCCGATTCGCTTTCAGTTAAATTGTTGTCAACGTCTTCCATTCCGTTCTCCCTAAGCATCTGCTTAAAATACTCCTCTTGTGGAATCTCTGTACTTTTATTCCCTGAACGATTCTGCTCCTTCAACATCCCTTCCTGAATCTCCGGCTGAATCTGTATCCCTGCCGGAGTTCCCTGTTCATCCGAATCAACAATTTGAATCCGCATTTCTTCCAGGGCTTCTGCCTGTGCATCCTGCACACCTTCTGCTTCCAAATCTGCCAGTTCAGCCCGTTCTGTCAGTTCTGATCCCCCTGCATCCTCTGTCTCTGCTCCTTCTGTTTGCGTGATCTCCGCACCTACGGTATCCACTGCTGTTTTATCTGCTTCCGTTTCTGATTCCACCGCTCCTGCTACGCCTGCGTCTGTTTTAAATTCTTCTGTTTTAGCCGCTTGCGCTCCTGCGTCTTTTACTCCTACTGCCACCGCTTCCGAGTCTGCCGTCAAATATGCTCCATAATAGTAATAGGCAGATTCCATGGCAATGGCGCGTTCGGTCAAAGACAGCTCCGCGGCTCTGCTGTCCATCTGCCGCAGATATCCCGCCACCGGAAGATATGCCCATTCCACCTGACTAATCAATACCAGTGCTGCAAATTGTATGATACCCTTCCGGGCCAGATGACTGTTCCATAATCTATACAAGCTTTCACACCCCACTAGGGTATTTTATGCTTGCTTTGTCTTAAACATTCAATTTCATGCGTTTTACAGCTCCAGTGCCAGGTGAATGGCATTGCAGATGATATGACTGATCTGCCGGATCTCGTAATCCACATCCTTTCCTGTGACATACATATTGTAAAGCTCATCCATAGCGCCTGTTATCTTTTCTTTTCGGTCAAGAAAATCCTGATCCTCCATACCACAGTCCTTAAAAACAGCGTCCTGTACGATGGTTGCAGCGTCCACCACCGTGGGCACGCCGAGGGCAATGACCGGTACACCCAGATTTTCCTCCTGAATGGCATTCCGGTAATTTCCGACTCCGGAACCGGGATTAATTCCGGCATCGGAAATCTGAATGGTACGGTTCAGTCTTTTGATTGAACGGGCAGCCAGTGCATCAATTACAAGTACGAGATCCGGATGGGTCTGTGCCACCACACCACTGATGATTTCCTGCGATTCCATCCCGGTCTTCGCCATGACGCCCGGAACCAGGCTGCTGGTAAGAGGTAGCTTACGGCCTTCATAGGCCGCATTTCCGAATTCCATCACCATATGCCTGGTAATGGTCAGGTTATCCACCACACGCGGTCCCAACGAATCTGCCGTTACCTCCCGGTTTCCAAGACCGACAATGAGAATACTCAGCTGTTCCTTTTTCTTCGGAAGCAGGGATTTAATCTGATCCGCCAGTTCCCTGGCAATCTCCTCATGGTAATCCTCGTCAGGATGTGCCATATTAGGAGCCTCCAGTGTCACATAGGTTCCCATTGCCTTTCCCAGAAGGCGTGCCCCATTCTTACTCCCGATCGTTACCCGTGTAATCCTGATTTCACTTTCTTCCTTATATTCCTCCTCCACCTGCACCCCATGAAGATGTTCCTCCTTCTCTGAGACACTCTCCCGTGCTTCTAAAGCCAAATCCGTCCGGATCTGTACCTGCTCCATTTTCCTGCCCTCCGAAATTTTTTCATGATTATTTGTTATTTTTCCAAAATTATCATATTTTATTCGTTTTGTTATTGACATATTTGCAGGATACGGCTACAATAATATGCGTGTGTTTACATTAAGACGTCCGTGTCCGGCTTTAATGAAACATCTCAGTAACTTACGATTTTTAATAGGAGGTGTACATCGTGGCTAACATTAAATCTGCAAAGAAGAGAATTTTAGTTAATCAAACAAGAGCTGAAAGAAATAAGGCAATCAAGTCCGGAGTTAAGACAGCCGTTAAGAAGGTTGTTGTTGCTATTGAAGCAAATGACAAGGCTGCTGCACAGGAAGCTTTAGTTGCTGCTACTACAGTAATCGATAAGGCTGCCAGCAAGGGCGTTTACCATAAGAACACAGCTTCCAGAAAAGTATCCCGTTTAGCTCAGGCTGTTAACAAGATGGCTTAATTATCGGAAGATCTGATTTTTAACGAAAATATAAGACCTCAACTCATACCGTCATGTGAGTTGAGGTTTTTTGTTGCCATGCATAAAATAAAGAGTTCGCTTGCTTTATAGGAATTTCCTATAAAAAAATGATCCAGTAGATCATTTTTAGTTGATAAAAATAACGATTCAGTTACAAAATAAGCAGGACGATAAGCCGGGTTATGTCGTTGAGTGATCATCTATCTAGGACTACTGTTACCAATAGCCTCAAGCGACCCACCTGAAGGCTGGTCGGGCAAACCTTAGCGCCTTCGTTTTGGTCTTGCTTCGAATGGGGTTTACATGTGCCCCGCCTGTTACCAGGCAGGCGGTAGTCTCTTACACTGCCTTTCCACCCTTACCTCCTGCGAGGCGGTATATTTCTGTTGCACTGGCCTTGGAGTCACCTCCACCGGACGTTATCCGGCATCCTGCCC
>ENA-ORNF01003260-ORNF01003260.1-human-gut-metagenome-genome-assembly--contig:-NODE-3260-length-10857-cov-6.942881_pt1 | contig 10857 bp, 7 predicted proteins | sample MGYA00242110_ERZ509012 | MGnify/ENA primary metagenome ERZ509012 (study PRJEB26280, sample SAMEA2338714) | human gut metagenome | biome: human gut; feature: human-associated habitat; material: faeces... | reverse complement strand
ATGACATAATACGACGGCACAACCGCTTAATTGCCAGAAATCATAAAAATTGTCGCTGTCAAGGTTGTCTTCGACATTCATTTTAACCTTGACAGCGACATTTTTTATGATATAATGACAGAGCGGCTATGACATCTTTCGACATTTACACAGTTAAAGAATCGGACTCTAATTACTCCCACTCAATAGTTGCGGGGGGCTTTGTGGTAACATCATACACAACTCTGTTGATGCTCTTTACTTCGTTTACGATCCTTGCAGCGGCAGTCTCAAGAACCTCGTAAGGGATCTTAGCAAAGTCAGCAGTCATAAAGTCGGTAGTGGTAACAGCTCTCAGCGCAAGAGTGTAGTCGTATGTTCTACCGTCACCCATAACGCCTACGGAGCGCATATTGGTGAGCACTGCAAAATACTGATTTATGCTCTTGTCAAGACCTGCCTTGGCAATCTCCTCACGGAAGATAAAGTCAGCGTCCTGGAGAATAGAAAGCTTTTCATCAGTTATCTCGCCGATGATTCTGATAGCAAGACCGGGGCCGGGGAAGGGCTGACGGTCAACGAGAACATCGGAAAGACCAAGCTCACGGCCAAGAGCACGAACCTCGTCCTTGAAAAGAAGTCTGAGAGGCTCGATGATCTCCTTGAAATCAACATAATCAGGCAGTCCGCCTACGTTGTGGTGAGACTTGATAACGGCAGCATCGCCTGCGCCGCTTTCGATGATATCAGGATATATTGTGCCCTGAACGAGGAAATCCACCTTGCCGATCTTCTTTGCCTCAGCCTCGAATACTCGGATAAACTCCTCACCAATAAGCTTTCTCTTGGTCTCTGGGTCTGATACACCGTTCAGCTTTGCCATGAAGCGATCCTTGGCATTAACTCTTACAAAATTGATGCCCCAGCCTGCGAAAGCAGCCTCTACCTCGTCACCCTCATTCTTTCTCATAAAGCCGTGGTCAACGAAAATGCAGGTGAGCTTGTCCCCTACAGCCTTTGCAAGAAGAGCTGCTGCAACGGAGCTGTCAACGCCGCCTGAAAGTGCCAGAAGCACCTTGCCGTCGCCAACCTTTTCACGGATATCCTTTATAGCGGTCTGAGCATAGTTGCCCATGGTCCAGTCGCCTGTGCAGCCGCATACATTTTTAAGGAAGCTGTCGATCATCTTTACACCGTACTGAGTGTGGTTAACTTCGGGGTGGAACTGAACGGCATAAAGCTTCTTTTCCTTGTTTTCCATAGCGGCAACGGGACAGTTCTCAGTGTGAGCAACTGCTCTGAAGCCTGCGGGAAGCTCAGAAACATAGTCGGTATGGCTCATCCATGAAACAGCCTTTTCGGGCATACCGTCAACGCCGCCGAAAAGTACGCAGGACTTGTCATATTCAGTCTCGGTCTTGCCGTATTCAGAGGTTATGCAGGTAGATACCTTTCCGCCGAGAACGTGCGCCATGAGCTGGCAGCCGTAGCAGATACCGAGAACGGGAATGCCAAGGTCAAAGATCTCCTTTCCGATAGTGGGAGAGCTTTCAAGATAAACGCTGTTGGGACCGCCTGTGAAGATGATACCTACAGGATTCATCGTTTTGATCTGTTCGAGGGGAGTTTTATAGGATTTGACTTCGCAGTACACGCCGCACTCACGCACACGTCTGGCGATAAGCTGATTGTACTGACCGCCGAAGTCGAGAACAATTACCATCTGATGGGACATTGGCAATACCTCATTTCACAAATAATAGAAAATAGTTATCTATAATAATTATCTCATATATTTAACTTTTCTGCAAGCATCATTTTTATTAAAAAAGTTAACTTTTATCGCATAATACTATTTAATTTTACCAAATCGGTTATCTTATGCTGTCGGATATAAGGGAGCGCACCGATTTTTTATAGATTATCCTGCCGCCCACAGGCATTCTGCCGATATTATAGGACGGATTTTCGATTTTTTTCAGGATAGTATCTACTGCCAGCGAGGACATCTGCTCCGTGTTTACTTCGATAGTGGTTATCTTAGGCTCGGACATATCCGAATACATTGAGTTATCAAAGCCAGTTACCGAAATATCCTGCGGCACACGATAGCCCTCACGGTTGAGCTGCTTTATAAGCTCATATGCCGTGCCGTCGCAGTTGCACACAAACGCTGTTGGCATATCCACAGGCAGACGGATCGGGACCATCAGTCCGTCCTCACCACGGTCATCAAGGACGTAATTTGAGCTTACGTGTATCCCGTGCTCCATAAGCGACTTCACATAACCTAAGTATCTGTCCTGAATGGAGCTGGTAGCTTTTACCGAGCCAACAAAAGCAAGCTTTCTGTGGCCTATGTTTATAAGATAGTTGGTAATATCGTAAGAAGCATAAAAGCTGTCGCTTATGATGCAGTCGATATCCTTTCTGTCGTCATAGAAATCCAGAAATACCACAGGAAAATTCTTTGAGGTTATCAGCTCGATATATGCCTTTGACATCTGACCCAGAATTATTGCTCCGTCTGTTCTGCCTGGGGTCAGCAGCTCGGGATATATGAGATTTTCCTCGTCGGAAGATGATATGGTATGAAAAAATGCGTATCGTCCCCTGCTCTGGAGCAGGGATGATATGTGCTTATAATATTTTAGATAAAAGGAGTCAGCGTCAATGAACCTTGTGGAAGCAAGCACGCAGATATTTCCCGTAAGCTCGCCCTGAACAGATTTACGGCGTGGGTTATATACATAGTTCAGTTCCTCGGCTGTGCGGCAGACCTTTGCACGCATAGCCTCGCTGACGCCGCTTTTTCCGCTTAGCGCTTTGGAGACCGCAACAACGCTTATCCCCAGCCTGTCGGCTATATCCTGCATCTTGACTTCCTTTTGCATTGCTGCCCCTCCTTTATAAGTTATGTATCAATTATACTATAATTCGTCCGAAAAATCAACCGTACAAATAAAAATCGCTCAGATATACACCTCAGGGAAACGGTGCATATCTGAGCCTATGTTCTAAGTTATTTATGTTAATGTTTGTCAGAGCTTATCAGCAGTTGCCGCCGAAGCAAGACTTGATGAAGTCCATGAAGCAGTTGATGTTTCCAAAGTTAAAACCGCACATTCTTGATTATCTCCTTTCATTTATTTCCGACGGGTCAGCGCTCTACCCTTTCGGATTGATTTAATTATAACATGAAAACGGAGTTTATTCAAGTTGTAAATGCAGGCAGAAAGCTATACAGAATATGGCAGTGAAAATATAAGAACCCGTCTTCACAAGCATATGCGCACGTCTTTTCGGCAAATTTTGCCGCAGACTGCGTTAAAAATCCTTGCCGGGCGAAAGCCCGCCTGCGGATTTTTGCCTACTCTGCAACAAAATTATGCTCGAAAATCCGCACACATTTCTTATGAAGACAGGTTCTAAAAATGCGGCAGCCTTTTCAAGACTGCCGCAAATATTATTATACTCTTACAATAGAGGGCTTGAGAACTCTGCCGTTTTTCAGGTTCTTGTAGCCGTAAAGAACAACTTCCTTGATAGGACCTTCAACAGTTGCCTTCTTCTTGTCAAAGAATGCAGCCTTGCGCTCTTCTCTGGTCATTATCTTGGTGTGCTGATCCTCATCAAATGCGTCACCGGGCTTGGTGTCAAGCAGTGCGTACAGAGGTGAAGGATAGCTGCTGTTGTGGAAATCCAGGAAGTAAGCGAATATCTCGTTGAGAGTTCCTACATCGGAGAAATCCTCTGCATTTATCTTCTGCTGAGTGTATTCCCAAAGAGCCTGGATATGACCCCACTGAGCGCCGCTGGAGAGGAAGCTTCTTACATTAAGATCCTCATTGAATACGTCCTTGAGGCCTTCCTTGGTAGCGGGAGTAAGGTTCTGGTACTTTTCAAATACCTGTGTAAGGTCGCCGAAAGTGAGGTTGTATGCGTCGATATCCTTTTTAAGCTCATTGACTTCGTTGGTCTTCTGAGTGATCTCTGCATTGCATTCAAGAATGCGGTTGGAAAGATCCTCGGCGTGATTCTTGAGGGACTCTGCATACTTGCCTATCTCGTCGATCTGAGTGTTCTTGGTATTGATAGCTTCACTGTACTGCTCTGTTTTAGCTGCAAGCTCGCTGTTCTGGGAGCTGAGAGCTGTTATCTGCTCATTGAGGGAGCTGATGGTGTTATCTCTCTCGGCAAGAATATTTCTTGCGTTCTCCACTTCCTCAGCATATGCGTTTGCGGTTTCTGCATACTCGTTTATCTTCTGGCGGAGAATGAGCATACCCTGGAGCTGAGTGTTCATAGAAGTGATAGTGCTGTCCTTCTGAGTGATGGATTCATGTGCTTCTGCAAGCTTGGCTTCAGTATCCTTAAGCTTTGCAGCACTTGCTTCGATCTCGGATTTGTATGTATCAACTTCGCCGCTGAGCTTTTCGTACTTGCTCTTTTCGGCAGCCATATCAGCTGTGAGAGCAGCTACCTTAGCATTAAGCTCTGCATTTTTCGCATCGGCATTGCTGTTAAGCTCAGCAATGGTCTTATCCTTGCTGCTGATCTCTGCTTTTGCCTTTTCGATATCAGCGGTAAAGTCTGTGATCTTGGCTTCAAGCTCGGATATCTTCTTTTCAAGCTCTGCGTTTTTGTTTTCAATTTCTGCCTTTGCGGATGCGGCATTCTTTTCAGCCTCAGCCAGCTGTGCGGCAGCCTCTTCATTTTCCTTTTTAAGGCGCTCGATCTCTGCGCTGTCATTCTGAGCCTTCTGCTTGTCAGCTTCGTTCTGAGCCTTGACAGTTTCAAACTCAGATGTAACGGCAGCAAGCTTTTCATTAAGTCTGCCGATCTCGGAATCCTTCTCGGAGCCTGTGGATTCGAGCTGTTTTCTCATATCATCGGCAGCGGAGCTGCTTGCTGTAAGCTGAGCCTTGAGATAATTTTCGGAAGCGGTAAGCTCTGCAATGCGTTTGTCCTTTTCGCCTGCTTCATTCCTGAGAGAATCAACTTCATTGGTAAGTCTTGCGATCCTGTCGGATGCGATTTTAGCGCTGTCACTTTCGGAAGAGGTGAGCTTGGCGATATTTTCGGTAAGCTCTGCGATGCGCTTATCTTTATTTTCAGATTCAAGCTTAACGGCCGGCACAAAGACTGCATCCCCTTCTCCGATGCCCCAGGTCATGAGGGCCAGGGTCAGCGCATCCGTTCCATTGCCGCAGGTAATGCAGTGTTTCACTCCCACATACGCGGCAAGCTTTTCCTCCAGCTCTTTTACAAGATTTTCGTAGCGTTCGATTTCCGCTGCCACACCGTCATCACTTAAAAGCTTTAAAAATTGGCTCTTAATGTTGTCATCTCTGAGACTATCCAGCAGCATTTTCTGAAACTCTGCAAAATCCATCTGCACACAACCACCGTTCTGTATATTTATTTTATTACCAGGATAAATTACAATAATTTTCCTGATCCCACTTGATAATCATAACATATTTTCACTATTTTGTCAAATTCATTTTTGTAGAAAATGTGCAGATATTTTTGTAATATAATACATACTGTGAATAAAGTATAGCGATATAGCCATAAAAATTGCTCCCGAACATATGCACGGAAGCAATTTTGATTTGGTTATTCAGATGACGATACCTCGATACCGTCCTTCTTTGCGGATATCCTTATAGTCTTTACAGGCTTGCTTGCGCTTTCGACGATAATATCAGCTATCTTATCCTCGATCTCGGAGCGGATAACGCTTCTGATATCTCTTGCACCAAACTTCTTGCCGTATGCCTTTTCGGCAATGGCAGCCGGAACACGCTTGTCATATTTAAGCTCAATGCCCTTTTCTGACAGAGGATCCTTCATTTCGGTAAGCATAAGACCTGCTATTTCAGCGTAGCTTTCCTTTGAGAGAGGATCAAACACGACTATCTCGTCAACACGGCCCAGAAATTCGGGGCGCAGGAACTCGGACAGAGCCTTCATTGCCTTTTCACGGGAAATATCGCCCTCTGTCTTGTTAAAGCCCAGACCTGTTGTCTTGTCAGAGCTGCCTGCATTGGAGGTCATGCAGATTATGGTGTTCTCAAAGTTTATAGATCTGCCCTGAGCGTCCTTTACATGACCCTCGTCCAAAATCTGGAGCAGCAGGTTCATGATATCGGGGTGAGCCTTCTCGATCTCATCAAAAAGGATAACGGAATAAGGGTGCCTGCGAACCTTTTCGGTAAGCTCGCCTGCATCGTCATAGCCCACATATCCCGGAGGTGAACCGATAAGGCTGGAAACGGAGAATTTTTCCATATACTCGGTCATATCAAGGCGGATAAGCGTGTCAGTTCCGTTGAACAGTTCATCGTTGATAACCTTTACAAGCTCGGTCTTTCCTACACCTGTGGGGCCAACAAAAATGAATGAAGCGGGACGTCTGCGCTTTGTGAGCTGAACTCTTGAACGCTTTATAGCTTCGCATACAAGGTCAACGGCCTTATCCTGACCGATTATGCGCTTTTTCATCTCACTGTTAAGTGCGGCAAGCTTTTTGAACTCGGTCTCTTCAATCTTGTTTGCTGGGATACCTGTCCAAAGCTCAATTACCTTTGCAAGGTCTGAATCCTCAACATTGATGTTTTCGATCTTCTTGTCCAGATTGTCAAGCTCGTTCTTCTCACGGATAAGGAGAGATTTCTTTTCGGCAAGCGCCTCAAAATCAGGCTCGTCGCCGTCCTCTATAGTCTTTATCTCGTTTTCCAGGTCAGATACCTTTTTCTTCATATCATGCTCGTTGGAAAGCTCAATGCTTCTGATGCTGCGGTTTGCGCAGGCCTCGTCCAGCAGGTCGATAGCCTTGTCGGGAAGATATCTGTCGTTGATGTACCTTTCGGATAAAACAGCACACATTCTGAGCAGCTCATCGCTGATCTTTACTCTGTGGTGCTCTTCATAATAGCCCTTTATGCCCTTAAGAACCTCAACGGTGTCCTCAATGGTAGGCTCGTTGACGGTTACAGGCTGGAAACGTCTTTCAAGTGCGCTGTCCTTTTCAATGTACTTTCTGTACTCCTTAAAGGTAGTAGCGCCTATTACCTGCAGCTCGCCACGGCTGAGAGCAGGCTTCAGGATATTGGCTGTGTTCATGGTCGAGCCTTCGCTGTCCCCTGCGCCAACAATATTGTGTATCTCGTCGATAAAGAGGATAATGTTGCCTTCTGTCTTTATCTCGTTGATAAGGCCTTTTATTCTGCCCTCAAACTGACCTCTGAACTGAGTTCCCGCAACGAGAGCAGTCAGGTCAAGGAGAAATACTTCCTTGTTGGCCAGCTGGAAAGGTACCTCCCCTGCTGCTATCTTCTGAGCAAGACCCTCTGCAATGGCAGTTTTGCCGACGCCGGGTTCACCGATAAGGCAGGGATTGTTTTTCTGCCTGCGGCAGAGTATCTGAATGGTGCGGGCGATCTCTTTGTCTCTTCCGATTATCCTGTCAAGCTTGCCTTCCTTTGCACGGGCGGTAAGGTCGGTGCAGAAAGAGTTAAGGAACTTTCTTTTCTTGTCCTTGCTTCCCTTGCCGTCGCCTTTGCCCACGCTGTCGGGAATATCGGCATCAGCGCCCTGACCGGGAGCCTCCTCGGCGGTCATGTTCTGCTCGTCCGTGGGCTTTGCCGCATTGAACAGTGCATTGAAAAAGTTGGGCAAAGAGTTTGTTCCGCCCATCTTGAACATATCGGAATCAATATTATCTGAAAGATCAGTCATAGCGTCAGCGTATTCTTCCAGCTGATCGTCTGTTATACCCATCTGATCCATATATTCTTTTATCTGCGGGATGTTCATTTTTCTTGCGCATACAAGGCATAAGCCCTCGCTATGCTTTTCGCCGCCCTGCATGGACTGAATGAACACCACAGCCTCACGTTTTTTACATCTGCTGCAACGCATTACTGCAATTCCATCCTTTCTGTACGAATAAACGCACATTAAATTTTAAGCTCTGTCATCAGATCATATATCCTGCCGAAAACGAGAGTATGGGAGAAAATATCTTCATTCATATACTCTGTTCCGCCCGTCCATCGCACGGCGAGGACAATAAGCATACAGCACGCCGCAATAACGGCAGCACCTGCCGCTGCGCCTGCCACCGCTCCCAATATGGAATCGCAGGCCTTTATAGGCTGTAATTTCCTTACAACAAGCACCGCTCTTACAATGAGATGAAGCACCAGACTGCACAGTGCAAACACCACAGCCCATATTATCATTCCCAGAAAGCGTATGCAGGCAGGTCTTACAACGATCTGCTCCAGATAATCCGTAATGCCATTATATTCCGCATTTTCGGATCTTATACCCCAAAGTTCGGTGAATATCGCTTCCACAGCGTTTTCATCGGACAGCATATCCCTTACGTAAGCCTTATCGACCTTTATCCCGAGAGGCATTCGGCTGTTAAGCTCATCGGCTATAACATCGCCGTACTTTTCGGTTATAGCTTTTATTTTATCACTAATTTGCGGATTAGTCAATAGTGTTCGCAGGTCTATCCCCAAATAATTATACAATTTGGGGATACTTTCAGAAATAAGCTTTCCTCCGTCATCAATGATATCCCCTGCAAACTGCTTCATAAACTCATTGTCGCCGAAGCTTTCTTCTATTATCTCGTCTGCCAGCTCATTTGCCTTGTCACGTATCTCGTTCTGAGCTTTGGTCTTAACGTCCTGCACAACCGTGTCGATGCGCTGCTGCACTTTGTCATGCAGATATCTGTCATACACATAGGTCGTTACCGACTGCGATGACAGAACAGACGCTATTGCAAAAGCGATAACAAAGCAAACACAGTTCAGAATTGTCCTGAGCACTCCCCTTTTATACCCCAGCCCTATACATACTATCATTATAAGCAGCAGGGCGATATCGTAAATATAAGCACTCATTAAAATTTATCATTCACGCATTTGATTTGCGTGGGTTCTCCTCTCCTGTGAGATTTTTGGCATTGCATCAGTCGGAATAATCTATCCTGTTTATAGTGTCGTAACCCATAAGGTAAATATATTTTCCGTTCCTGCACAAGTCATCATAAGTGTCCTCGAGGGCTATGCTGCCTGTGTTAAGACCGTTTGCTGTGTAAACATCTATTCCGTCTCCGCTTAAAATATATGCGCTGGAGCCGTCAACAAATACCTTTTCGGCATCATCGTCAAGAACAGTTGTTATGGGCGACGTGCAGTTGGAGCCGCTGAAGGTTATGAGAGCTGTGCGCCTCAGGTCGGAATTTTTGGTAAGCACGCCCGTTATCTCGCCGTTTGAGTCATAGTCCTCGATGGTGTAGTCGTAGGAATATTGAGAAACTATATTTCCTTCGGAGTCAAAGCCTGCGGACATGGTGTCGCCTATCATGATTATGCCGCCGTCGGAAGTGAACCTTGTATCCAGCGCAAGAGCTGGAATGCCGTCGCTGACCCACTTGGGGTCTGTGTCGGAAAAATCAAAGCGTATCATTTTTGAAACCAGCTGGCCGTTTTCTGCCGTGAGAACTGTTACGATGCAGCCTGCGCTGTTGTTGGTAAAGGTAACATTGATAATACGGCTGTCATAGCTGTAGTATGTGAAAATAGGCTCGCCGTTTGCGTTGTAAATTTTCAGCATTGCCAGAAATTTATCCGACTTTGTTACCACAGCCGCATAGTCTGAGCTTGAAAGCTTTGCGATATAGATAATATCATCGGCAGTTTTTTCATAAATTGTCTTGTACTTGCTTTCAAGGCTGAAATCACGTCCGCCCTCGTCATAGATGAGAGCCTTGCTGCCTGATACGCACAGCAGAGGATTTGCATAGGTGTGCTGCCTTTCGTTCATCACCTTTCCGTCACTGCTGTAGATATGGAACTGTGAGTCATCTAGCACGGCAATGCAGTTGTCGATGCTCATAAGCTGGTAGCCCAGACCGCCCTCGACCTTTATGGGGAATTTTCCCTCTGCAAGCTCTGCGGAGGAGGCTTCGGGCTGAACTGTCTCGGGGATAGTGGTCAGCACGCCGTTAAGGTACGGGTACCACATATCCTTGGTAAATACCGCCACAAGAGCAGCACCGCAGATAAGCAGCACAATGAATATTTTAATGATGAGATTTCTTGTTTTCTTAGCCTGACGCTTTTTTCTCAGCTCCGAAATATCGGTGACTGCCATATTCCCTCTCCTTTCAGTAAAAGACCTTGTTAAGATATAAGCCGTATGGTTTTGCGGTGACGCCCGCCAGATTGCGGTCACGGCTTGCGATTATCCTGTCGATATCATCAGGCTTGAGTCTGCCCTCATTCACGTAGATAAGTGTGCCTACTATTATGCGCACCATATTGTAAAGAAAGCCGTCTGCGCTAACCTTAAACAGTACCATATCCCCTTGCCGCTCTACGGTAAAGGCGGTTATGGTGCGTACTGTGTCCTCCACATCGCTGCGCGCACTGCAAAAGCCGCGAAAATCGTGGGTGCCCAGGAACGCCTTGGCCCCCTGCTGCATACGCTCCAAATGAATTGGGTAGCGATACTGGTACGCATAGCGCAGCAAAAACGGATCCCGAATGGCACCGTTGTACAGCTTATACACATATTCTTTCTCTCGGCAGCAGTACCGGGGGTGAAAATCAAGAGGAACCTCTCGGCAGTCCAGCACCGCAATGTCTTTTGGCAGCGCCGTATTCAGCGCCCGCACCACACCGTCACAGGCAATGGACAGCTCTGTTTGGAAGCTGACAAAATAGCAATTTGCGTGCACACCGCTGTCGGTGCGGGAGCAGCCCTTTACCGGCAGCCGCGCGCCAAACACCTTTTCTACCGCATTTTGAAACACTTCCTGCACGGTTACAGCATTTTTTTGCACCT
>ENA-ORNF01003258-ORNF01003258.1-human-gut-metagenome-genome-assembly--contig:-NODE-3258-length-10870-cov-2.120296_pt1 | contig 10870 bp, 2 predicted proteins | sample MGYA00242110_ERZ509012 | MGnify/ENA primary metagenome ERZ509012 (study PRJEB26280, sample SAMEA2338714) | human gut metagenome | biome: human gut; feature: human-associated habitat; material: faeces... | reverse complement strand
GATGAAGAAAGCATCGTAAAAGCACGTGTTGAAGAAAAAGTAATACAAAAACTAGAAGAAGCAATAAATAATAATAAAAAGTTTGAAATAAAAATTGAAGACATCAACGAAAAAAATATTCGAACAGAACTATCAACACTAATAAAAAAAGATAAAGAAGAAACAAAAAAAATCGAAGAAGAACTTGGCCAAATAAATGAAAAAGCGACCCCATTTAACACCCCTGAAGATGTAAAAAAACTAGAACAAAGAATAAATGAAATCAAAACAAGATTATCAGCCATTCAAAAACACTATAAAATAATAAGTGAATACTATGAGTTTAAAGGATACAATGAACTTCAAAACACCATACTAATCAATAGCATTGAAGACTATACATTTTATCAAAACTCAACAAACATTGATAAACTTGTAAACGAATGTAAACAAGAATGTAAAAAATTAGACACTATTATTGAAGCAACTGACAAGTGCATTAAAACTGACAAAAAAGTCTTAGAAGTAAGAAAATACACCGAAAAAAGAGATGAAGAATACACTCGCTCAAAAGAAGAAATAAAACTTATTGATGCAACATATGAAAAAATTGAAAACCTTTTTTGCGTGTCTAATTTTGCTTTGCTCATGCGTGATTTTTGCTTCATGTCAGAGCGGAGTTCAAAAAGTCGAGTTTGGCGAAACCTCGCCAGTTGTTATGGAAGTTGGTGAAACATATTCGCCAAATATTTCTGTGACGCCAAGTGGTGCGGGAGATGTTTCACTTTCAACAAGTGACGCACGAGTTGTTGTTATTTCCCCAGACAACAAACTTGTTGCAGTTGGAGCAGGTTCAGCTCAAATTGAGGCAAGAGTTGGCGACAAATCTGCAAACCTTGTTGTTGAGGTTGTTGAAAAAAGACAGAAACTTGAAACCCCTGTTGGCTTTCACTATGAAGCAGCAACCAATAGGCTTGTTTGGTCGCCAACGAGCAATGCAAGTTCATACGATGTTGAAGTTAACGGCGAGATTGTTGCAAAAAATTTGACGACAAACTTCTATGAAATCACTTCTTCTCAAAATGTTCAAAAGGTTAGAATCAAAGCGAACGGAATAAATCGTTATTCAGATTCAGATTTTACAAAATTTTATCAATTCAAAAACCTTGAAAGCCCAACCAATTTGGTTTTTGACAAACAAAGACAAACACTTTCTTGGAGTTATCCAACAAATTCTGCAAAATTCAAAGTTTGCATAAACAAAGTTCTCATGGACGTTGCAAGTCAAAAGTCTTTTGTTCTTAATCTTGTTGAAGCAGGAACTTATGATATATCTGTTGTCGCAGTTGCTGAAAGTCAAAGCGAAAACGGAGTTCTCTTGTTTGATTCACTTCGTTCCGAAAGCCTTGAAATTGTTCGTCTTGGTGGCGTTGACAAAGACAGCATTGTTTGGAACGCATCAGAAAACTTGCTCACTTGGGGAGAAGTTGAAAATGCGAAATATAAAATCGTTATTGACAACAACGCACCGCTCCTTGCAGAAAAAAACAACTTGAGAATAACAAACCTTGAAAAAGGTATTCATGAAATTAAAATCACACCTGTTTCAGACGAGAATCTTGTTCTTGATGCAAATGATATTGCAACAAGCAATGTTGCGATAACAAAACAACTTTCAACACCTGAAATTGTGGGATTTGATGCAGACACAAACAAACTCACACTCACAAATATTGGAGAGGCGCAAACTTTCAAAATTTTGAGCGGTGGCGTGGCGATCTATGATGGCCCAGCAGAAATTGTTGGCGGCAATGCACTCATCACTCTTCCAATTGGTTGTTTTGACCAAGCGGAAGAATATAGACTTGCGGCAATATCAACTGAGGATGCAGCGAGATTTTACACTGAATCAAATTTGAGTGAAACATACATTATTACAAGACTTTCCGCACCAACTTATCTCAATATTGAAAACGGAACAACTTTTGCCTTTGCAACACTTCCTCAAGCAACATTCGGCTACACAATTTTTGTTGCAGGCGCAGAACAAGAACTGAGTGAACCAAAATATGAATTATTTAATCTTGCTCCTGGCAGATACGAAGTCAAAGTTAAATATCTTGGAAACAAAAATACAATTTTGGAAAGTGCATATTCGTCAATGACTGTTGAAAAACTCAGCACACCAGTCCTTGAATTCGACAAATCAACCATGTGGCTTTCAATCAACAAAGATTCAACCGTCATGTCTGGCTATGATATCACAATCAATGGTTCTCTCCACAAAAATGTTTGGCCATATCAAGGCAACGAACATGACAATCAATTTTCACTCGATGGTCTTCTTGCGGTTGGGCAAAATCACATAACTGTTCAAACCTTGCCACAAAACAATGAAATTTTGAGCAATGTTGCAACAATCGACATCTATAAACTTGAAGAAATTGCAAACCTTGAACACGAAACAAAAGACGATGTTTCCTATATAAAATTTGACACCAATCCAAATTACACAAATTATGTTGTCAAGCTCAATTCTTTGACAAATCTTGACCACACGGTTTCAAGTGACGGGGGCAAAACAATTCTCAAACTCAAAGATGCGACATCTGCAATTTTTGAAAATGCAGGAAAATACACTCTCACAGTTGAAGCTCATTCGACAGACAAAAACATCATCAATGCGCCAACCGAACAAATTCAAATTGAAAAACTTGCCGAACCTTTGGGGCTTGCGTTTGAATTTCCAAACAAACTTTATTGGAATAGATTTGTTGAACTTAACAACAATTTTGAACTTCTTGTCACAAAAGACGGGGCAACCATTCATTCTCAAACAACAACAGAAAATGAGTTGTCACTTTCAGACCTTGCCCTTGGCACTTTGAAAGCAAAAGTAAAACTCTTGGGCAACGGCAAAGATGTTTTGGATTCAAACTATTGTGCAGAAGTTGAATTTGCACATGAAAAACTTTCAAAACCTCAAAATGTTGAGTATTCTGACGACTTGATTATTTGGAGCGAGGTTGTTGGAGCGGATTATTATGAAATTTCAATTGGTTCTCAAAAATTTGAGAGCGAAAGCAATTCGTTTGTCACAGCCGACCTTTCTGTTGGACAATATCACGCAACAATCAAAGCACTTTGCAGAAAAGATGCAACAATCACAAGCGATTATGCAGAACTTCCTTTCACAATCACAAGAAAACTCGCAAGTCCAACAAATTTGCAATTCGATAAAGCAACAAGAACTTTGACATTTGGCGGAGTTGCCACAGCAACAAATGGTGCACCTGCAACTGCATCAAAATATATGGTTTATATCAATGGAAGCCCAGCATCTGCTGAATACACCAACAAAACATCATTCATATTCAATTCCGATGCATTCCTAAATGCGGGAACATACGCGATTGAAGTCCAAGCATATGGCGAAGGCATCTATACTGAATTGAGTGCAAAATCTGATCCGCTCACGCTTGAAAAACTTGCTGCTCCAACAGCGGTTTCAATCAACGATGAAATCATTTCTTGTGCGTTTAATTCAGAAACGGTTGACTATGTTGAAATTTTGGTTAACGGAATAGAAGGCAACAATCTCAAAAATCTTTCAGGTGAGATTGCGGTTAAAGCAAGATACATTGGAAAAACAAATGAATTAATTGACAGCGAATACTATGAAACAACAATCTATCGCCTCGGCAAACTTTCAAGCTTCAAACTTGAAAATGACATCATCACATGGAGTTCTGTTGCAAATGCTTCGGGCTATGTGCTTTCAATAAAACCAGAAAACGAAAACCTCGAAAAATTTTATCTTGGCAGTGATGTGTCTTCATTTTCTTATGAATTCCGCTATGAAGGCTCATACACAATTGAGATTTATGCACAAGGCGGAGAGGTTGACGGAAAACAATATCTTGACTCCGCTCATGAAACGCTTGTTGTCACAAAAAACATCGCACCAACAAATGTTCAACTTGTTGAAAACCCCGAAACTGGTATCATAACCATCACCTATGATTACGATAATGAAGAAAACTCTGCAAGCAAATACGGAATTTTTGTTGACGGTGTATTGCTTGACGAATCTTCTTCAAGCACCTATCAATGTTCAAGTGCAATCTTTGCACGTGTTGGTCAATATCATGTCTCAGTTAGTGCAATTGGAAATAATGAAAATAATTATATTTCTTCAGTGCAGTCGGTTTCATTTGTAACAACAAGATTGGCAAACCCTTATACATATGGGACTTATTTTAGTGGACAAGCATACTTCTTTATGTTTATTTCAAAAAACTCCGAAACGGCATACGCGGTTTTGATTGAAAATGAAATCGTGACAGAGAGTGGGCTCGAAACAAAGACAATAAAATCTCAAATAATTCCTCAATCTGCGACAGACGAACACCATGTCAGTTTTGCAGAAGAAATGCAGTCAAATGAATTCGTTGAAGGCAAAATCAAAGTTACTTTGCAAGCAATTGGAAACAACACAACAGCACTCAGAAGCGTAACAAGCGCAAATGCATATAGTTTTGCACCTCGTCCAGTTCTTTCAAATGATGCCGACAAACTCATTATTCAAAGAACAAATGAATCCTATCAAGTTTCACTAAGTTATTATGTGGTAGATGCGGAAGGCAATAAGAGCGAAACGATAAGCATAACAGATGAATCAATAAATAAAAAAGGATATTATGTAATTCCGAACACTTGGCTTCCTGGAACTTATACATTCATTGCAAGGCAATACCTTTCTGGTGGGGTTCTATCCGCACCAACTGAATACACGGTAAAAAGATTGGCAAATGTTGCCGACTACATGCTTTCTCGTGACGAAACAGACACAGACATAATATATCTTTCGTGGTCCGAAGTTGAAGAGGCCCAAGGATATGTTGTTTATGCGGCACAAGACCAAAACGGAGCAAATGCAATCCAAATTTATAGTGGTACAGAAAGAAAATGTTCACTTCCTTTAACAGAAATTCAACAGGGACAACTATTCTTCTTTTTCAAAGCACTTGGTGGTGAAGCAGTTGGCTTCTCTTCGCAAACAGTTTGGGTTGGTTCAAACAAAGTTAAACTTTTTGCTGATGGTTTGAATTTAAGGAATGAAAATGGTGTGCTCACTTGGAGTGATATGTATGGAGTTTCACAACTCAGCAGTGGCTTCAAACTCGTTATCAACGGCACAGATGTCATAAACCTTGATGCGAACACATTTAAGCATGACCTTGTTGGTTATTCAGGGCAACTCAACATCAAACTTAAACACGTTGGTGATTTTGTCAATGCGTGGGGAGTGGATTCAGATTATGCAGAAATAAACATTGTCAAACTTCCAAAACCGACAAATATCAGAGTTGTTGAAGGTGAAATTAAATGGGATCACTCTTTCACACTTGGAGAAGGTCAAAACCTCAACTTTGTTTACAACATTGACAATCAAGAATTTGATGCAACACCTGATGGAATTGCTCAACTGACTTCGGTTCTTCTTGCAAACAAGGAGTATAAGGCAACTGTTCAAGCAAAAAATCCAGAACTGTTCTTGTCAAGTGACCCTAGTGATGAAATTTCAATAAAAATTCTTAACAACCCAAACACTGATGATAATACAACATATATTTCAACGAACATCGACAAAACAATCAGTTCGTTCAATTGGGTAAGCACTGTGGGTGCATCAAAGTATGAAGTTGAAGTTGCTGGAGAAACAATGTCAAGCCCACTTCTTCAAAAGACAACTGACACAAAATGGAAAATTCCAAGTCTTGATGCGGGAGCGTATTCAATTCGAGTTAGACGTATTGGGGGAACTGGGTTGGTTGATGGAGTTGGATATTTATCTTCGGGTTTTTCAACAGCAATCGCTTTTAATGTTCTCGCTACGCCAGAAGTTTCTGTGTCAAACGGTGAACTCACATGGCTTTCTCAAGACGGAGCAAACAATTATTACATTTATGTTGGTGACGGACATAAGGTTTGTGGGAATGTGACATATTGGACATTTGTTGACGAATATAAAGATTTCACAAAAGAGACAAACATCAATCTGTTTATGCAAGCAATCGGTGATGGAGTAAACTTTTTGGCGAGTGCAAAAACAAGCGAAATCAAAGTTGTCAAACCTCGTCCTCCACAAATGCTTGTTGCAAAAGACGGTGCGCTTTGTTGGAACGATCTTGGCGGCTACACCTATTTTGAAGACACAGAAAACAAAAAAATCTATCTTGACTTTTTGCAAAACGACACAACATATGAGAGTTTTGAAATTGATGTCAACCTTCTCAGAAACGGTTGTCCACTTGACGACAACTATTTGCAAAAACTCACGACCAATCTTCCAGCGGGCAACTATACGCTCAAAATCAAACAAATTGGCGACAGCAAAAAAGTTATAACAAGTGAATATTCAGACCAGACTCTTGACATTGTTGTTGCACCAACCCCAACAAATGTATTTATCAACGAACACAAGTTGCAATGGGAAGGCGTGACACTTGATAATTACAGTGACACAAATGAAATTGTTTATGTTGTTTACGTTTTTGATAACGTTGCAAATGATTGGGTTAAACTTGCTGAAACAAATGCGACTTTCCTTGATGTTGAAAACACAAATGGACTTTTGAAACCTCAACACACATCACTTGCAGTTTCTGTCAAAGGAAACACAACAGCCGAAGGCATGCAGAATTATGTGACAGGAAACATGTCAGAAAAAGTTGACATCATTGTTCTTGGTTCAACAAGCGACATCCAAACAGTTGAAGGAAACCTCACTTGGGGGATTGTTGCAAATGCCGTAAACTATCGCATCGAGTCGCAAACAAATAATATGGTTGTTGAGGGTGGAGTTCAAGCTTCTTATCTTCAAGGCTTTGACTCAGGTGTTCACAACATCAGAATCAGAGCACTTGGAAACGGCACATCAAAATTTGGTAGCTGCATCATCAATGGCGTTTGGGGTGAAAGCTCAACATTCACAAAACTTGAAACACCTGTTGTTTCAACAATAACAAGCGATGACAACAAGACAGAATGGGGTTCATTCCGTTGGGAGGCAAATAACAAGGCAGCGGGTTATAATATTTATGTGAACAACAATCTATACAATCACATTGAAGGAAATATTTACGAAAGTGATTATCCGGGGAGCGACGTAAATGTCTATGCTTTCCAAGCAAAAGGGAATAGTGTCATTCCGAGCGAGGGTAATCCAGCATACATTTCTTCCAATCCATCAAACGGACTTGCTTGTGTTCGCATGGCAAAAATCACAGGCGTGAGAGTTGTTGATGGAAAACTCTATTGGTTGCCTTCAACCCGTGCAGCAACAATAAAATACTACTTTGTTGAGTTCTATCAAGCAGGCGAAAGAATTGCACGTGTTCCAGTTGTTGTCAACGACAAAGATCTTGTCAAAGTCAATGAAGTTTCAATGGTTGAATTTGATGTTGCAGGATTTGTGGAAAAGGGGACGTACACTGTTCTTGTGAGAGAAGTGCTCAACAGCGACACATACATTGCAGGAGTTGAATCCGACCCAATCGAAATTTCAAAACTTGAAGCTCCAGGTGAAGTTCGTCTTGACAACGGAATTTTGACTTGGAACAATGTTGAAGATGCAACAGGATATATTCTTCGAATTGTTTCCGACACCAACACAATGGAATTTGTTGAAGGATTTAGTTTTGACGCTGACAGCAATTCATGGCGCTGGGTTTCAGAACTCGAAACAGGAATTTATCGCGTGTCACTCAGAGCAGTTTCAACTGATGAAAACAAACTGCGTTCTTCATGGACAACAAAGAATGGCGAACTTAAAGACGAGAAAAGTGATTGGCAAGTTCGTCAAATTCCAAAAATCGCGCTTCAAAACATCACAGTTAATAATGATGGAGAAATCACTTGGACAATCTCAGGATCTTCATCAGCAAACATTCCAGAGAACAAAGCATACATCATTTGGAGAAAAGGTGAAGAGACCTATATTAACACTCCAGTTCTTGAACCAAAATATAAGGCAGATGAAAACCTTTTGGGAATTGCGATTAGAACAATTCCACTTGACGGAAATGAATTTGACTACTTTGCTTCTGTGTTCAGCGAAATCAAAGATGTTGAGAAACCTGAACCTCCAAAAGATTTGACATACGACGAAACAAGACAAATCTTCACATGGGCACCAGCTGGCACAAGCGATGCGACCTACATTGTATTTTACTCAATTGATGGGGGACCTGAACAAGAACTTGATGTGGAAAATGTCAACAAATTTGAGCCAACCAAACCAGGGAATTATAAAGTTTCTGTCAAAGTAAAAAAATCCAACACAGAAATCGGAACAAGTTTGAAGAGTGAAGAAGTTGAAGGTGTATTCAATTTGTTTAGTGAGGGGGACGGAACAGCAAGCACACCATTCCTCGTCAATTCAACAAACTTTGAGAATATGATGTATCGACCAAAAGCACATTTCAAACTAAACGAAAATATTGTTCGCAGAAATTGTGCTCCACTTGGGGCAAATGCAAAATCTCCAACTCAATTCTTGGGCAAACTTGACGGAAACAACAAAACAATCACAGTTTGCTTTGAGGAAAACCAAAAATCAATTTGGACTGGAATTTTTGCCGAACTTGGCGATGGTGCTCAAGTAAAAAATCTCAACATTATTGTTGATGGGAATTTTAATTTGGATATGGCTTCTTCAACAGCAATTCACGCCGGCGTCATCGCGGGTTGTGTAAATGGTTCGGAAGCAATTATTGAAAATTGTAAAGTTTCGGGAACAACAACAATAATCAGAAACCGCAACAAAGAAACAAGATTTGGAACATTTGTTGGATTGTTGAAAGCTGGAACAATAAAATCCTGCACAAGCGAACTGAATATCACTACTCAAACAAACGACTTTAGCAAAGTCGGCGGAATTGTTGGAATGGTTGGCTCAGATTCAGCAACAAATGCAGTCGTTGATGCTTGCAAAAATTATGGCACGATTCATGGCGCGAACACAATTGGCGGAATTGCTGCATACAACTATGGCACGATAAAAAATTCAACAAACTTCGGAGATGTCCAGTCAGAAGCAATGTTCTATACGTCTGGACAAGCTGAAATTTCTTGTGCTTCGATTGCAGGTGGAATTGTTGGAGAAAACTTTGGAACAAAAACAAGTGGTGAAGTCGTTGGCGGAATTGTTAAAAATTGTGAAAACACAGGAGTTATTACTGCTGCGAACACAAGTGGCTCACAAACCCCAAATAGCTATGCCGGCGGAATTGTTGGCGAAACAACTCACGGACTCATTGATGAAAACAGAAGCCGTGGAGAAGTCGATAATGGCACAAACAACCCTTCTTCGACAAAAGCCGCACAAGCAATTGTGGGAGATTTCAAAAGTTATTCAGAAACTTCAACGAACTACAAAGCATCAAACCTTTCACAAATTGTTCCAACTGGAATGAATATGACAATCATAGATTTATGAGATTAGCAGCACCTTTTGGTGCTGCTGCTCGACAAGTTATACAATAAATTTGCAGACTATTTACAATGTTTTGAGCATAGGATATAATTATAAAATGAAAAAAATTCATCGTTTGGCACTTGTTTTGATAATTTTGTGCTGCACATTCTTGTTTTGTGGATGTGCAACGGTTTCTTATTCTGTGATTGAAACCGAAAATGGCGGAGTCGGGCAAGTCGTTGATATTGAACTTGATGAAAAACAACTTGGCAGTGCTGGTGCAACTGCGTCTCAAATCACAAAAATGAAAAGCGACATAGCAACAATAATGAGGGACAAGCAAACCGAAATCATGAACAACTATTTGCAAAAAGTTCAAAATGATAAAAGTTTGACAAGCGCACAGCGTCAAATGCTCGCAGAAGGTGTTGACACTGATGTCAAAGTTACAGACTCGACTGTTTCAGCAAGTTTTGTTTTTGTCAACACTGCGACATACTACTATTTTTATGATATTGACACTTCTGACGGCGATGAGCAAGTTGTTGAAAAAAAAGAAAGTTTGTTTTACTCACGATACATTCAAACAACTCAAACAATTTTTTCTAATCAAGAACTAATCAATTCATATAAAAAGATTGCCGATGAATATATCGAAAGTCTACACCTTTCAAATCCCTCAAAAATTCAAACATCGCAATATTCCTATTCCTACAAAACCACAAACACAAGATTAAAAAGTGATGCCGATCAAAAAACGGCAGAGAATGGCGCGGTCACACACACATGGTTTATGTCAAGTGACCAAACTCAACGCGAGATACATTTCTACACGGTTCAACCTCGCCGCGTGATATGGTATGCATTTGCTCTTGGTGGAGCGATTGTGCTTGTTGGCGTGTTGTTCGTAGTCAACTATTTCAAATCAAAAAAAGCGAAGCGTGATGAGGTTGAAATAATAGAACCTTAAATAAAAGAGCCTGCCGAAAAGCGGTGCGAGCGTGAAATGTAACAATTTTACTTGCTGCGTTTGCTGCGGGTGAGCAAGTTGGTCATTTGGGTCAACCAAACTCCCGTCCTTGCTCGTCCCCGAGCCTTGCCTCGCTTGCTTTTGGGCAGGCTAATATTTTTTCCACATTTCAAACAGAGAATGCTCTCTGTTTTTATTTTACAATTTCAGATGCAAAGCAAAGTTGGACGCCTTGGGATTTGATGTAATCAAGGGAGTCATATATCGCTCGAGCGGTTGTTTTTCCTCCCTCCATTCCAACATGACCAATTGCAATTGCTTTTCCATATTTTTTTGCATGCGCGACCATACGTCTGAGTTCTTGTTTTGCGTTATCATATGATTTCACACCAGTTTTTTCCAAAAATTCAGTTCTTATTCCAAAAGGAATGTCAATCTCT
>ENA-ORNF01003255-ORNF01003255.1-human-gut-metagenome-genome-assembly--contig:-NODE-3255-length-10881-cov-2.946056_pt1 | contig 10881 bp, 8 predicted proteins | sample MGYA00242110_ERZ509012 | MGnify/ENA primary metagenome ERZ509012 (study PRJEB26280, sample SAMEA2338714) | human gut metagenome | biome: human gut; feature: human-associated habitat; material: faeces... | reverse complement strand
CTTAAAATCATATCTTCACCCTCTTTTATTCTAATAATAGTATAGCTTAATTTTAAGAAAAAAAAAAGAGAAAAATTCTCTTTTTTAAATTGCTCTATTATTTAATGCACCATACTTTTTCTTTTCTTCCATCATATATTCTGTAATATTTGTTTCTATTTCATCTAATGCATCTTTCTGAATATTGGAAAGAGGAATAAATTCTTTTACTGTGTCAATATAAATTCTTCCCCAGATAATTCCACCTTTCACTTTAATATCATTAAACATATCTGGAGTAATTGCGGTATAGAAATAACCAAATATTAATCTTTTTTGACCAATTAAAATTCTTTTATTGGTAAGTGCCACTACACAGGAAGTAATCATATCCAATGGATTATCATTTTTTTGTGCTACAAAAATATATTGTACATCTTCACCAGGATTTAAATGTTCTTCAATTACTTTAGCATGTGCATTAATTCTCCACGCAATCGTAGCAGGATATCTTTTTTTAAATTCTTTTGCTCTTTCAGAAATCATTGACATGATATCACTACTCCTCAATAAAACCATTCTTTTTAAAGAAATCTATCATTGAATCTTTACTTTCAAATCCTTCAAGTGAATTAATTACTTTTTTGTTTTCAATTATAATTGTTAGTGGAGTTCCAAAACCATCTTTTAATATATCTAATGATTCTGTCATACTACTTTGATCATCTGTTGATAAATCAGTAATATTTAAATAATTAATTGTAATATCGTAATCTTTTGCAATTTCATTCAAATTAGGTCTTGCTTCTTCACAATGAGAACATCCTGTTTGTGCAAAAACAATAATTTGTTTTTCATCACTATTAATAATTTCTTTATATTGTTCATAATCAATTTTATTCAAATTGGCATCATCTGATTCATACACTGCGTCTTCAGAAATAATTTTGTTAGATTGTAAAAATTTAAATAATCCTTCTGCATCAGTATAACCAGGTTGTACTGCTTCTTTTTTGCCATTTTTTACAACTGCAAGGGTTGGTGTTCCAAAAGAATCAGGATCAATTTCTAATAATTCTAATACTTTTGTTAAATTAGTAGATGATAACTCATCAGTATTTAAATAATAATATCCAAATTGATATTTATCACTAGCACTTTCTAGAATTGGAGAAAATTGTTCACAATAAGTACATGTTGGTCTTCCCAAATAAATTAATTCTCCGGTTTTTGAATCCATTAATTTTTCAATTTCTTTAATAGTTTCTTCTTGTTTTTTAGTTCCAAGTACACTAGAACCAATAATTGCAAGTATTACTAATACAACAATTCCTAAAATAACTAATAATTTCTTGTTTTCATTCATATCTTACACCTTTACTTTCCACAGCATTGTTTATATTTCTTTCCTGAACCACATGGGCATGGATCATTTCTTCCAACTTTTTTGCTTTTCTTTGGAGTTTGCTTTTTTTCTTTTGTTTTATCTTCAACTGCTTCTCCTTTAGCAACTTGTTTACGTTCAATATTTTGTCGAATTTCTGCACGCAGTAAATAGATTGTAGTTTCTCTGTCGATAGTATATGTCATATCATCAAATAATTGATATCCTTCTTTTGTATATGCTTGTAATGGATCTACTTGAGCATAACTACGTAAATAAATTCCTTCACGTAAATGTGACATAGTGTTAATATGATCCATCCAATGAGTATCAATTACTCGAAGGGTAATCGCTTTTTCAAATTCACGACTTACTTCTTCTGGAATTTGACTCATTTTTTCTTCATATTCTGCAACAACACGAGCATAAATATATGAAATAATTTCTTCAGTATCCATTCCCTCTATAGCTTCTTTTTTCATATCATTTTTCAAAAAGTTTTCATTGACTGTTTCAAGAATTTCATCTATATCTTTTTCACTTAAATATTTTTCATCAATTAAATGATCTTCTACTAAATCAGCAATTGTATTTTTAAATGTATTTAAAGTTTCTTCATGAATACTTTCATTATCTAAAATTTCATTACGTCTTGCATAAATAATTTCACGTTGTTGATTAATTACATCATCATATTTTAATAATGTTTTACGAATATCAAAGTTATTTCCTTCCACACGTTTTTGCGCTGTTTCTATTGAGTTTGATAACATTTTATTACGGATTGATTGATCCCCATTAAATCCTACACGTGCTAACAAATCCTTTGCTCTATCTGTTCCAAAACGAACCATTAAATCATCTTCAAAAGAAACGCAGAATTGTGAAAATCCAGGATCACCTTGACGTCCTGAACGTCCTCTTAATTGATTATCAATACGTCTTGATTCGTGACGTTCAGTTCCAATTACACACAATCCACCTAATTCTTTTACACCTTCACCTAATTTAATGTCAGTTCCACGTCCTGCCATATTTGTAGCAATTGTAACAGCACCTTTTTGTCCAGCATTGGCAATAATCTCTGCTTCACGTGCATTATTTTTTGCATTTAATACTTCATGTGGAATATGTAATTTTTTTAACATAGAACTAATTAATTCACTTGTTTCAACAGCAATCGTACCAACTAAAACTGGTTGACCTTGTTGATGACGCTCTTTAATTTCATTTACAATAGCTTTATATTTTCCCTCTTTAGTTGCGAAAATCAAGTCTTCGTAATCTTTACGTACAACAGGACGATTGGTTGGAATACAAATAACATACATATTATAAATATCTCTAAATTCTTCTTCTTCTGTCTTAGCAGTTCCTGTCATACCAGATAATTTATTATACATACGGAATAAATTTTGGAATGTAATGGTTGCTAATGTTTTTGTTTCTTCTTGAATTTCTACATTTTCTTTTGCTTCAATCGCTTGATGCAATCCATCAGAATACGTTCTTCCTTCCATTAAACGTCCAGTAAATTGATCAACTATAACAACTTTACCATCTTTGACTATATAGTCAAATCCATTTTTCATTGCATAATTTGCACGTAATGCTTGATTAATAAAATGTACTAAATTTGTATTTTTCAAATCATATAAATTAGACACCTTAAACGCTTTCTCTGCTGCTAAAATTCCTTTTTCATCTAAAGAAACAGCTTTCGTTTTTTCATCATATATATAGCCTTCGTTTTCTTTTAAAGTCTTTACAAATCTATCTGTATCGCGATATAAATTTGCTGACTTCATAAAACCACCAGAAATAATTAATGGAGTTCTTGCTTCATCGATTAAAACAGAATCCACTTCATCGATAATTGCAAAATTTAATTTTCTTTGAACTCTATCTTTAGCATTAACAACCATATTATCTCTTAAATAGTCAAACCCAATTTCATTATTAGTAGAATACATAACATCACATTGATATGCTTCTCGTTTTTCGGCTGATGTTAACTCTCTATAGTTTACTCCAACTGTAAGTCCTAAAAAGCGATAGATATTTCCCATCCATTCTGCATCACGACCAGCCAAGTATTCATTTACTGTAATAATATGGACACCATTTCCTGAAAGAGCATTTAAATATGCTGGCATAGTAGAAGTAAGAGTTTTTCCTTCACCAGTCTTCATTTCAGAAATATTTCCATAATGAATTGCTAATCCACCTAAAATTTGAACATAATATGGTTTCTCACCAATTACACGGTATGCAGCTTCTCTAGCAGTAGCAAATGCTTCTACTAAAATATCTTCTAATGTTTCACCATTTGCCAATCTCTCTTTAAATTCTTCTGTTTTCCCCTTTAACGCTTCATCTGATAAGTTACTATATTCTTCTTCTAAAGCATCAACTTTATCAGCAATTTTTTTGAAACGTTCTAATTCTTTATATTCGTGATCAAAAATCTTTTTTAAAATTTTCACGTTGATCATCCTTCCTACCCATATAACACAACTTATTTTATCAAATTTTTTCTAAAAATCATAGCAAATCTTTTATAAACTTATAAAAAAAGAGCATTATTGCTCTTAATTTGTTTCAATAATCCCGTAGTTACCATCTTTACGCTTATAAAGAATGCATACTGTTTCAGCATTCACATCTTCATAAACGAAAAATTCATGACCTAACAATTCCATTTGTAAAATTGCTTCTTCTTCATCCATTGGTTTCATTTCCAATTTTTTTCTTTTCACAATTTTACCACTGGATAATTCTTGTTTATCTACTTCAAAAGATATATTAAAGTCAGCAAAATTTGGTTTAACTGGTTTTCTTGTCATTCTCGTCTTATTTTTTCTAATTTGACGCTCTAATTTATCACACACCAAATCAATTGCTGCATATAAATCTTTGTCCCTTTCTTCTCTACGTAAAATAATTTTGTGTGCTGGGATTGTGACTTCTACAATTTGGTCTAAACCTGAAATTCGAACATGTACATTTGCCGTAATTTCTTCTGGGTTTTCGAAGTACTTATCTAATCTTCCCAACTTTTCTTCAATGTAAGATTTGATTGGTTTCGTAATTTTTACCTTACTACCATGAATATTAAATTTCATATATCCTCCATCCTTTCTCTTACACTTTCATTATAACATAAATTTAATAAAAACAATATGTTATTTTATGTGATAATAACAAAAAAAACTGTTAAATCAAAACAGTTTTTATTTCTACAACATTTTTAGCTTGTAATCCTTTATCTGTACGAACTAATTCAAATTCAACATATTGACCTTCTACTAAAGATTTATATCCATTACTTCTTATAGAAGAATAATGTACAAAAATATCTTCTAATTCTCCACTTTCTATAAATCCAAAACCTTTATCATTATTGAACCACTTGACCTTCCCCTTCATCATTCTTAAATCACCTGTCTTTCTACTTCTTCATCTTACCGGGCAAACAGCGCAATATGGCCTCCGACCAAAAACGTCCCAATTCCCGAGCCCCCGACTTATTGGGATGAAGATAAAACGTCCCTGCCTGACCCGACTCCGGAATAAGATGGGTCAAATGATTTTCTTTGAAATAATCGAAGGCAAGCGTATCACCCAGAAAAACCCGATCGGGTGAGGTTACGGCATAATGCTCGACCAACTTATCGAGCATCGGCGAATACGATTGCAAACGTTTGAGTCCTTCTGCCAAATAGGTCGACGAATTATAGGTGTTAGGACTATACCATGTAGGGCGATGCAAAACGACAAGAGCCTTCGGGTAGCGATCGAGCAAGGCATCTACAATGGCCTGCACATTGGTATAATAAGAGACGGGGTGTACCGGAGCTCCCAGAGGCCCACGTACCGCACTGTCGTTCGTTCCCAACATGATCGAAAAGAGTAACACCCCCTTTTTAGAAGCCAATTCATCGGCAGCAGCCAATACTTTCGGAAACTCGGTGTTCGTTACCGGAAGGAAGTTGAGCGTAGTCCGCCCGCTGCGACCGCAATTTCGGAACTCTACCGTACCTTTGATATGTTCCTGCAAAAAGAGAGCGGCTTGTGCCGGCGGAGCCTCGTGTTTTGCATCTTTCAGCTGGACACCCTGCGTGATACTGTTCCCGATAAATACCACATGCAAGTTCTGTGCCAATATCGGGAACACCGACGCACAAATACATACAGTAAATGATATAATATACTTTTTCATGATTTATTCCTCCTCATTATTTGCTTTGTAAAGTCAATTTAGCTGTTTTCAAGCCCTTTCCCGAAACGGTAAGGTTTATTTCGCCGGGTTGTTCATGCGTACGCACGATAACGACCAACTGCCCGTTGAAAAGTTTCATCATAGGCAGATGAAACAATTCGGTCGAAGTGGCATCTCCGTTACAAGCTGCCCGGTACTCACCCGCACCGACAACATCGAAACGTAAAGCGTTATCGGCCAACGGACACGGATTCCCGTCCTTATCGACAGCCTGTACCGTAACAAATGCCAAATCTTTACCGTTAGCCGCCAACTCCCTACGGTCGGACGTCAAGACCAAATGGTGCGGGCGTCCGGCTGTACGCATCTCCTTCTCGGCCACGGCATTTCCGGTTTCATCGTAAGCCACGACTTTCACTACACCGGGTTCATATACGACATCATTCCAACGTAAACGGTAACGGTCATAAGGACGGGACGCATCTTTTGTGCGCTTCCCCTGTGATTTTCCATTGACAAACAACTCGGCCGACGGGTAACTGGTATAACAATACACCGGAGTTACCTCCCCTTCCCGGCCTTCCCAATTCCAATGAGGCAGGATATGCAACGTCGGCGAATCGGTATTCCACCGACTGCGATAAAGATAATATCGATCTTTGGGAAGTCCCGCCAAATCGCAGATTCCGAAATAAGAACTGCGCGAGGGCCAGACATCGTCATAAGGAGTCGGCTCGCCGAGATAATCGAAACCTGTCCAAACGAATTCTCCGATCACCCACGATTTATCATCTTGGAAAGCCCAATCATCATCGGGAAGATTCGACCACGGACAAGCCCCCATATCATAAGAACAACATTGCGCATCTTCGTACATCGCGCCTTTAGTCTGTTCGACCGGGAATTTATATACCCCGCGCGAACTGATGGTCGAAGCCGTTTCCGAACCCAAAATCATACGTTGAGGCATACGCTTGTAACTCTCCTCATAACGATGCAGACGGTAATTCAAGCCTGGGACATCGAGAACAGCTGCAAATTGATTTTTCATCGCATGATCGGGACGATCCATACCCACCGTTACCGGCCGAGTAGGATCTTCACGATGACATATATCCTGTAAAAATTTTGCCACTTTTCCACCTCCGGTACGACTCTGTTCGTTCACTTCATTACCAATACTCCACATCACAATAGACGGGTGATTGCGATTACAACGAATAAGACTCACCAAATCTTTCTCGGCCCACTCGTCGAAAAACAGATTATAACCGTTTTTACACTTGGCTACCGCCCATTCATCGAACGACTCGGCCATTACCATCAGACCCATTTCATCGCAAAGTTCCATCTGCCAAGAAGCCGGAATATTATGTGCCGTGCGAATAGCATCGCAGCCCATCTCTTTCATGATGAGCAATTGACGCCGCAAAGCGGCTTTATTGACAGCCGCACCCAACGGGCCGAGGTCATGATGCAGGCAGACGCCTTTGAATTTACGCGGAACACCATTGAGGACAAACCCTTTTTCGGGAGAAATCTCGATACTACGCACGCCAAAACGGGTCGCATATTCATCGAGCAGTTCACCGTTTTCTTTCACCGAAACCACTGCCGTATAAAGCGACGGAGATTCGGGCGACCATAAACGGGGAGTCTTTATCGTCAGACGAGCACTTGTCGTCCCATCGAAAAAAAGTTCCTGAGCATCGCTTCGTACCACAGGATTTCCGGTCGCATCGTAAATGACCGTCGAAATATCGAGATCGTGCCCCGATGCATTCTCTATCTCGGCATCGATCTGTACCAACGCATTATCCGGAGTAACGACAGGAGTCGTTATCCGTGTACCCCATGTACGCACAGCCACGTCGCCCGTAAGAACCAACCGCACGGGACGATACAAGCCGGCTCCCGGATACCAGCGGGAACTCTCGGGCAGATTTTCAAGCCGCACGGCAAGACAATTATCACCCTCTTTCAAATACGGAGTAACATCGATATAAAACGGCGTATAGCCGTAAGCCCAACGACCTACCTCTTTACCATTGACATAAATGATCGGCCGGCTCATCGCTCCATCGAAAACCAATGTTGCCCGGCGCCCCGACGGTACGGCAAACGTTGTCCTATACCACCCTACGCCGATATACGGCAACGCTCCGGTACGTCCGGTTTTCTCCGTAGGAACAGTTTCTCCGTTCTGCTCTATGGCAACGACCTGCTTGTCTATTTCCTTATCGAACGGTCCGTAAATGGCCCAATCATGAGGGACCTCGACACTCTCCCAGCGACTATCGTCGAATGCCGGATCAGCAGCACCTGATATATCGCCCCTGGTAAAACGCCACCCTTTCTCCAAATAAATTTCCTGACGCGGCTGAGCCATTACAGCCAGTGCCAAACACAATAAAGGTAAAAAAATCGCTCGTTTCATGATATCTGTTGTTTCACTATATTATTCTGTCAAAAACTTATATCGGACACCCTCCCGCGTAGCAAACGTATATATAAAATACCCATTCTTTTCTCGGGCCGAGACCTTCGCTCCCTTGATAAAAAGAGGCTGTTTCGATCGCACGGTGCAAGATTCTCCGGCCACGGAGAGAATCTCTCCTTTTACAAGACGTCCGTCCCGCCAAGAAAAAGAGACATCAAAGCCTCCGCGAGCCTTCAATCCCGAGACCTCTCCCCGCGACCAGGCTGCGGGTAAGGCCGGCAACAAATGAATTTCTCCCAAATGGCTTTGTAACAACATCTCCGCCAAACCGGCAGTAGCACCGAAATTTCCGTCGATCTGAAAGGGTGGGTGGGCATCGAAAAGATTAGGATAAGTACCACCTCCCTTATTTGAAGTCCCGGGACCGACAGCCTTCATAATATCGCGTATCATCTTATAAGCATGGTCTCCATCGAGCAAACGCGCCCAAAAATTTATCTTCCATGCCTTACTCCACCCAGTACCCCCGTCGCCCCGCATTTCGAGTGTACGGCGGCAGGCCTCGGCATACCGAGGCGTATAAAGAGGAGAAATCTGACGACCGGGATACAGCCCGTAAAGCTGCGAGACATGACGATGATGCGGATCTACCTCTTCGTACTCGTCATACCACTCCAACAACTCTCCCCGGCTTCCTATACGCAACGGATAAAGCTGTTCCCGTGCCGTAACAAGCGTATCCCGAAACGAAGCGTCGATACCCAAAACGGCCGAAGCCTCGATAAGGTGGGTAAACAGATCCCAAATGATAGACATATCCATCGTTGCCCCCATCGTAACGGAACCGATCTTTCCGTCGACACGATAATTATTTTCAGGAGAAGTAGACGGAGCCGTCAGTAAATAACCGTCCTTCTCCACCAACCAATCCAAACAAAAACGGGCAGCACCTTTCATAATCGGATAGGCTTCCTGTAAAAAACTCTTATCCCGTGTATAGGCATAATGTTCATAAAGATGCCTGCACAGCCAATTCCCGCCCATGTACCAATTGGCCCACGTCGGGTCTCCGACACCATTCCCCACAGGATTACTCATGCACCAAATATCGGAATTCTGATGTGCCACCCAACCTCGACAGCCATAAAACTGTCGGGCTGTAACCATACCGGTACGAGACAGGCCGGAAATCCAGTCGAGAAGTGGTTCATGCATCTCCGGAAGAGATGTTACCTCGGCCGGCCAATAATTCATCTCGGTATTGACATTTATCGTATAATTGGAACTCCACGGAGCTTGTATATAAGGATTCCAAATACCTTGTAAATTAGCCGGACGACCACTTATACGAGAAGAAGAAATAAGTAAATAACGACCGTACTGGAAATAAAGCGCTTCCAACTCGGGATCGGAATGTCCCCAGGCATAAGCAATGAGCCGCCGGTCGGTAGGAATCTTTTTCAAAGAATCGGCCGTCAGCCCCAAAGAAACGGAGAAACGATCGAAATATTTTCGAAAATCGGAAACATGGCGTTTCTTCAAATTCTTGTAGGTATAGGCCGATGCCTTATGCAACATGTTTTCGGCAAGACTTTTTTCATCGGCACCTTCGGTATCGGGATATTTGTCAAAACCGTTAAAGCTGGTAGCTGCCGAAAGCAACACCACCACTTCCGATGCCTGATCGACATGTATCCCGCACGTATCGGACGATACGACACCGCCTTTGGCTACAACTTTCAGACAGGTACGGAATCTCATGCCGGTATGCCCGTTCTCCTCATAAACAATCGGACTCCGACCATCGACTACATAATAATCGGGATCGACCCGTATCGGAGCAACACCCCGCATCGTCAGTTCATCGAAAGCCGGGGCTTCCATCTCATAATGCAACGGAGAAGAAAGAGTGATATACAAAGAAAGGGAATTTTTTCTCGAAGCAGTGAGACGCACTGCCAAAACATCATCAGAAGACGAAGCAAACACCTCCCGTTCGTAGGTAATACCAGCCACCGTAAAACGAGTAACGGCCGATGCTTCCGAGAGATTCAACGCCCTATAATAATCGGTGGGAGCCGAACGGGGCATCATATATGAGATATGCAAATCTCCCAGCGGAAGATAACTGGCACTATAAGGTCCCTGCATGAACCGACAACCTTGCGCAGCCGTAGAAAAATCGCCCTCGAAAAGAGCTTTACGAATCAAAGGCAAGTAACAAGGGGCATCGATGTTGAGGCTATCCTGTACCGGACAACCCGACCAAAGCGAGGACTCATTCAGCCGGATCAACTCACTGCTTACTCCGCCGAAAACCATCGCCCCGATGCGTCCGTTCCCTACCGGCAACGCCTCAACCCATTCACCCGCGGGTTTATCATACCACAACTTCAATCCTTCTTGCGCCCGGGCAGACGATATACCGAAAAAAATCTGCATCAAGACAAAAATTCCTATAAAGGAACTTATCTTCGGCATTGAACCTGAAGCGGCACGGTGGCATTTCATGATATAAGACATAAAAGAGAACTCAACAAAGATATACATAAAAGTTGAAGTTACACAAACAAAGTCGTCGGGTTATACCGATAACGTCCCTATAAAATTTGGGCATTCCGATTTTTTTAAGCAATATTGCAGTCCAATCATCTTACTCGAAACAAGCGATGACATTACAGATTCTCAACCGGCAAAATTCCTTATTGAATACTTTTCTCAACGAAATCAGAAACGTAGAACTCCAAAATGACCGTATGCGATTTAGGAGAAATCTCGAAAGAGTGGGAGAAATCATGGCATACGAAATAAGCAAGACGTTTTCCTATGTACTGCAAACCATAGAGACACCTATCA
>ENA-ORNF01003253-ORNF01003253.1-human-gut-metagenome-genome-assembly--contig:-NODE-3253-length-10887-cov-2.652696_pt1 | contig 10887 bp, 9 predicted proteins | sample MGYA00242110_ERZ509012 | MGnify/ENA primary metagenome ERZ509012 (study PRJEB26280, sample SAMEA2338714) | human gut metagenome | biome: human gut; feature: human-associated habitat; material: faeces... | reverse complement strand
AGAATGTTATATACGCCGATTTGGCAGAAAAATCAAGATATTTTTTCGCCGTGCAGAGGATGCGGAAATTGCGTTTGAGTCGGGAAATATGTGGGGAGGGGATTAATCAGCAGCTTTTTTGATAAAGCGGGCAGGGTTTCCTGCCCATATTTCGTTTTCCGGTACATCGCTTAGCACAACGCTGCCGGCACCAATGACGGAATTGCTGCCGATATGGACGTTTCCGACGATGACGGCGTTTGCATAAACAGTTACGTTGTCTCCCAAAACCGGAGCTTTTCCGTTTTTTTCGCCTATCGTTGTGTTTTGATATACTTTGCAGTTATTGCCAATACGGGCTTTGGCACTGATAACGACGCCTACCTGGTGTATAATCTGAAAGTTGTTTTCTCGGTACAGCCGTTTGAGGAATTTATAAGGTATGTCGCAACATCTTTTGGCTTTTTTTAATTTATCGGCGTAATATTCAAAAACTTTTGTTTCGAAAATGTAAATTTCGCGTTTTCCGTTTTCGTAGCGTTGTTTTTTCAGTATCATAATTTAAACTTCCTTATAAAAATGCAAAAGGTGCAATGTTAAGCAGAAATTGGAGACATAGTAGCCTAAAGCGGGAGAAAAATCAACGGGAAATGCTTAGATGCGCATCATCGGCGATTTTTTTCCCGAAATGCGGCGGAATGTAACGGCAAATTAACTTTTACGGATAAAAATAAAGCCGTTATAAGGCAGATTTTCAGGTTGACGGAAAGGCGGGAAAATGCAGTTAAATACGGTTGAAATTGCAAAGATACTGGGGTATGGCGGCGAGATTGCGGCGGCGGAAATTACGGAAGTTTCTACCGACAGCCGGAAAGTCGGTGCGGGGACGTTGTTTGTCGCTTTGAAGGGCGAGCGGTTTGACGGGCACGATTTTATCCGCGAAGTGCTGGACAAAGGGGCGTCGGCGGCGGTAGCGGAATATGTGCCGGCAGGAACCGACCCGGCACGGGTGATTGTGGTGGAGGATACGCTTAAAGCGTTCGGAAAACTCGGGCAGTATAACCGGCGGCAGTTTAAAGGCACGCTGATTGCGCTGACTGGCAGTTCAGGTAAAACGACTGTCAAGGAAGAATTAAAGGCGGTGTTGATCCGGTTTGCGCCGACATATGCGACCAATGGCAACTTCAACAACCATATCGGCGTGCCGCGGTCGCTGCTGGATTTGGATATGGGAGCCCGCTATGCGGTGATTGAAATGGGAATGTCGGCGCGCGGGGAAATCGAATATCTGACGCAGCTGGCGGAGCCGGATATTGCGATTGTAACGAATGTTTATCCGATGCATATCGAATTTTTGGGAAGCCTGGAGAATATTGCGCGGGCAAAGGCGGAGATTTTCAGCGGGTTGAGGAAAGGGGCGTCTGAAGGAAAGCAGGGAATTGCAATTTTTAACGAAGATGCAGCGTATGCGGATATTCTGCGGGCCGAGGCGGAAAAATATGCTGCGACGGTTTGTGCCTACGGCAGGAATAACCATCCCGACGTGCCGCTGGCTTTGGAAGACGAGGCGGAGCATTGCCGTTACAATGCGTGGTGCGTGTTGAAAACGGCGGAAATTCTCGATTTGGATCTAACGGCGGCCGCTGAGGCAATTAACGGCGTTTCGGCGCCGGAAGGACGCGGCAAAAAGCACAGGCTGAATATCGGCGGACGGCGGGTTGTGTTGATTGACGACAGTTACTCCGGGCAGCCGGAAGCGATGAAACTGGCTGTTCGGTCGCTGGCTAAACTTCCGGTTCAGGGACGGCGGATTGCCGTTTTGGGGAAAATGGCGGAACTCGGAGATTTTTCCCGACTGGCGCATATTGAAGTCGGGCAGGAACTGGCTGCGGCGGGGATTGACGCGGTGGTCGGTGTATGCGCAGAGACCAGGGACATGCTGGCGCAGCTGCCGGAGCGGACGGAACGGCATTACTTTGACACTGCGGACGGCGTGGCGGCGTTTTTGACCGGAAACCTGCTGCAAGACGGCGATGCGGTTTTGGTCAAAGGGGCGCACTATTCCTCGCAGGTGTTTAAAGTGGCAGAAGCGCTGAAACAATACGAAGAAAAGTAGGAGCCGGAGTTGCGGACAGGATCTGCCACGGCAAAGCGCGGCGATATGTACGGCAACGGCCTCTCTGGACGAAAACGGACAGCGAGGCGGGGCGGCAGGCGAACTGTGCTGCACGAGAGAACCGGATTGCGGGTGGCAATTCAGCTGGCAAACTGTACTGCACAGGAGAACTGGATTGCCGGTGGCAATTCAGCAGGCAAGCTATTGTTATACGGGAAGACTTGGTTGCTTCTGAGCGATTCAGCGAATGTAGTTTTTGACAAAGCGCGGATTTTTACCGAGGTTGGAAATCAGCTCATAGGCAATGGTTCCGGCGTCGCGGGCGATGTCATCGACGGTGTAGTCGTCGTTAATCAGCCAGCCGAAATCTCCGGGAGAAACAGCCTCCGGCGCCAGTGCGCTGATGTCGCAGATAATGTTATCCATGGACACGCGGCCGAGAATCGGGCAGAAACAGGGCTTGCCATCGGCATAGAAAATAACTTTGCCGCGGCTGGAAAGCGACCGGGGCAGGCCGTCGCCATAGCCGACGGATACAATCGCAATCCGCATATCGCAGGGCGCGCGAAAAGTGGCGGAATAGCCGACAAATTCGCCTTTGGGAAGCGGCTTGACCTGCAGGACGGGGGCTTTCAACTCCAGAATGTTCTGCATTTGGTTTTCGCGGTAGGGCGCAGTGTTTATCCCATACATGGCGGCGCCGAGGCGTGTCATGTCAAAATGAAAATCATCGCCGAGGAATACGCCGTCGGAAGCAGACAGCGTGGCGGGCGTTGCGGGGAAAAAGCGGGCTTTGATAGCGCGGAAAGCGGCGAGCTGGCGCGCGTTCATAAAATGCGCCTGTTCGTCGGCACAGGACAGATGCGAGAGAACGCCGGCAAAGTCTTCCCGTTCGGTTTCGGCCAGCCGTTCGAGTTCGGCAACGGTAAAGCCGAGGCGGTTAAGCCCGGTTTCTACCTGAATCAGCGGACGGATGCCATCGATGCGGTTTTGCTGCCAGAAGGCGTACATTTGCGGCGAACAGATGACCGGCGTCAGGCGGGCAGTGCGAAAATAAGGGAGAGAATCGGCACCGATGCCTTGTAAAACATATATTTCCGCATCGGGTACGAGAGGGCGGATTTTTTCGCCTTCCGAACCATGGGCAACAAAAAAGCGGCGGCCGGCGGCGTATAGCGCAGCGGCAACTTCGGCGGCGCCCAGGCCGTAAGCGTCGTCTTTGACTACGGCGGCGGGAATTGCCGGAGCGGACAATTTTTCCAGAAGCCGGTAATTGGCGGCGAGTTTTTTTAGGTTGATATTAAATACAGGCGTGGTATACAGAGCCATGGCGATTGTCCTTGTTGCAGTCGGTCGGTTATCAGAAACATAATATCGGCGGGGCGAAAGATATGCCGCTGCCGGAAAGGTTTTATGTGATGCAGTTTATTGATACGCATATCCATTTGCAAGATTTTAAGGCGGATTGTGCACCGCGGGTTTGGCATAATCCGGAGGTAAAAGGGCTGGTGCTGGTGTCGGCGGGCCGCGAAGATTTTGCCAAAATCGTGGCGCTGCTGCGGCAGTATCCCGACAAGGCGTCCGGCGCGTTCGGCATCCATCCGTGGCATTATCGGGAAAAGGCGCCGCTGGACGAACTCGAAACCTGTTTGCGGGAATTTCCGCAGGCGCTTGTCGGAGAAATCGGCGTGGACGAGCTGAAAGAACCGGTCAGCCCCGGACAGCACGATTTGTTCGCAGCACAGCTTGAGATTGCGACAGCATACCGGAGGCCGGTCATCGTGCATGCGGCGAAGGCTTTTGCGGCGCTGACGGAACATGAAACGGCGCTGAAAAAAGTAAAGTTTTCGCACCATGGCTTTGTCAAAAACCGCGAATTGCTGAAGTTCATCAATAAATGCGGCGGCTATATCGGTTTGGGCGCGCTGTTTCTCAAACAGGAAAAAGCGGCGGAGATGTGGGCGATGATGCCGCAAGACCGGATATTGTTTGAGACCGACGCTCCGTACCGGGTTGATGAAACAAAGTATAACGAGGCAGTGCAGGAAAATCTGCGGCGGCTGGCGGAAATTGCCGGAGAAGAGCCGGAAGCACTGGCGGAACGGCTTATTAAAAACGCTGAGGATTTTTTGCGGACAGATAATTTGCAGACAGATAATTTGTAGACAGGTAAATAGCAGACAGGTAAATAGCGTAACGGTTCGGCAATGCAACGATACAGGTGCGGACGCGGGAATCGGGTGAGGAAAAGAAGAGGAAGGGCAGACGATGAAAACACAATTGGAAGAACGGTTGCAGCGGACGATTGCGCTGCTGGGAAAAGAAAAAGCAGAGCGCGTTTTCGGCGCATCGGTTATGGTCATCGGCTGCGGAGCGGTCGGCGGTTATGCGCTGGAGATGGTGGCTCGGCTCGGGTTCGGGAAAATCAGGGCGGTCGATTTTGACCGGTTTGAGGCAAGCAATATCAACCGGCAGATTCTGGCGACGATTTCTACTATCGGGTGCAAAAAGTGCGAAGCGGCGTGCGAGCGGGTACGGGAGATTAATCCCGATGCGGAGGTTCGGGGGCTGGATATACGGATTACGGCAGACAATCTCGATTTTATCCGGAATGAAAATCCGGACGTTGTGATTGATGCGATTGACGACGTGCAGGCGAAATGCGCCCTGGCAGCTTTTTTGGCGCGAAACGGCATCTGCTTTGTGTCAGCAATGGGAGCTGCGCTTAAGACAAAGCCTGAGATGCTGCGGGCAGCGACGCTTGACAAGACGGAAGGCTGCGCGCTGGCAAAGAAAATGCGCGATAACCTGCGGCGGGAAGGCGTTGATTTGAGAAAGGTGCGTTGCGTTTATTCGCCCGAGGCGGTCAAAATCTGCAAAGATGCGGCGGGGAACAACGTGCTCGGTTCGCTGCCAATGGTTCCGGCTGCGATGGGGGCGATGCTGGCGGCGGAAGCGCTGGCATTGGTAACGGAATAGTGCCGGCGGTAGCGGCAGTAATGCAGCAGCGGCGAAAACGCTGGTGTTGACAATGGAGTAATGCCGGCGGTAGTGGAAATAATGCCGGTGGCGATGTGGCGATACCGGCGGCGGAAACGGAAAGTTTGGTATCTCACTCAACGGGGCAGAAAAGGGACGGCCGCTTATTCCCATCCGTTCAGGACGCGTTCGCGTGTGCGCTTTTGCACGGCAGCGTCAAAGTACTGGTTGTTGCGCAGAATGTCATAGGCGTTGTTGCCGTCACTGTCGCGAATCTGCGGGTCGGCGCCGCGACTCAGCAGCAGTTTGACAAATTTGGACGGATAGTTGTTTTTTAAAGCGAACAGCAGCGGCGTGTCGCCGTGTTCGTTTTTGATGTTCAGGTTGTTCTGCGCCATAATAATGTTTTCAATCACCATATCCGAACCGCCTTTGTTTAGGACATACCACAGCGGGATGTCGCCGGCGGCGTTGGTTATTTCGGTGTCGGCGCCGCCGCGCAGCAATGTGCGAATCAGCACTTCGTCGCCGTCGGTACGGAGCAGATACCATAGCGGGGTTTCGCCGCGGCGGTCCTTATGGTTGACATCGGCGCCGTATTCTATCAGTAATTTAACCGTTTCTGACGGAAGGTTTTGGCGCACGGCCGTCCACAGCGGCGTTTCACCGAGGTTACTGGCTGCATTGACGTCGGCGCCGGAAGCAAGAAGCATACGGACATAGTTTATGTCGGCGCGGTTGGCCAAGGCGTACATCAGCGCGGTGTTGCCGGCGTCATCGGTGCGGTTGATATCTGTTCCGCTTGCCAGCAGGAGTTTTGCCTTTTCGATTTGCAGAGCAGGCGTGTCGGTTTCGCCGGCCTGGGAAGAAATAAACATAAGGGCATTTTTGCCGTCCATACAGGAGGCGTTGACGTCGGCTTTGCCGTTAATCAGCTTTTCGAGAACACTGCGGGATTTATTGTACAGGGCGGCATTGAGGAATGTCGTGCAGCCGTTTTCATCCAATACGTCGATGTCGGCAAGGTTGGCAATGGCATCGGCGACGGCTGCATCGGGATTGTCTTCAAACAGGCTTTCTTTCAGCGCGATGTTGAAACGGTGGTGGTTTTCGGCGATGAATTTGAATTCGGCGGACAGGCGTTCGGACGGGGTGGCGAAACGGTTGATTTCAAAACCGAGGGTTTCGAGATATTTGCGCTTGTTGTAGTAGTCGAGGACGCTTAAACCGTTTTTGTCTTTGGCTTTAAAGTCGGCGCCGCGTTTTATAAGGTACTGCATAACGTCATCCCGCCCGCGGACGGCAGCAGCCATCAGGGCGGTGTGCCCTTCAGAATCGGCGGCGTTGACATCTGCCTCGTTGTCGAGCAGCGACTGCAAAACCATAATGCTTCCGTTTTCGTAAGAGGCAAGCATCAGGGCATCAAACCCGAAATTGTTTTTAACATTGACCTTGAGGCCGTATTCAAGCAGTGTGTCGATAACGCGGGAGCTTTTGTTGAATGTTGCCGCAAGCATCAGCGCCGTGTTGCCTTCATGATCTTTTTCGACAAGATTGGCACCGTTATTGATGAGCATTTCGATAATTTCGGCGGACGGGTTGTTGATGGCGGCGATAAACAGCGCTTCATAACGCGGGGTGCAGTGCGTCTGCACGTCGGCGCCGTATTCCATCAGCAGGCGCAGGGCATCGAGGTTGGACGAGTTGGCAACGACATACAAAAGCATGGTTTTGCCGTTGTCCAGACACATATTGAGGTCGGCGGTCTGCGCTATCCAGGCTTCCATTTCTTCCGTTGTAAAGTCCATGCCTTTACGAACTTTCGTCAAAAGGTCAACTCCGGAAACGGGTGCGGCGGGACTTGAGGGGTCTGGCGCCGAGCCGGGCTTGGGGTTGGAAGGGCTTTTAGCGGCAGAATCCGTGCTTGGTTTTGGGGTGGAAGAGGAAGAGCTTTTAGCGGTAGAAGCCGTACTTGGTTTTGAGGTGGAAGAGGAAGAACTTTTCGAGACGGGCGCTGTGTCGGGTTTGGAGTTGGCAGAGGCAGCGTTTTGGGAGGCAGGTGCCGGGGAGGCGGAGCCGTTTATATCAGCCGAGGGGGCTGAATATTCTTCGAAATCCAAGCCCATGTCCAATGCCAAATCGTCATCCATGGCGAGGGCGGGTGCCGCTCCGGCGGCGAAACCGGCAAGCATACCCAGCACGAGGCAGGAACAGGGCAATAAACGGTAATTGTGCGACATAATAACCTCCAAACCGAAAAATTTAATTTATTATAACCGGTTTTTGCTTCAAGTTCAAGCGATGCTGCGGCAAAATCCACATTATATTTGCCGAAATATTTATTGATGTTTGCAGGAAACGGGTTTGCAGCAAAGTATGGACGCGAGAGGGCGGCGGGCATGGCCGGCGGAGGAGAGAGGGCGTGTGTGATTAACGGGTGGCAGACCGGCGGCGGAGGGGAAATTGGGGAGCGGGGCGGCATTGCCGCGTCATATTCTGACCCGGTAGTGGCGGGCGTTGTTCAGGGGCGACGGGATTTCCTCAAGATAGGAAGGAATATTTTCGCGTTTAATCAGCCGGTAGTACAGCTTGTCCCGGTTAGCGGGCGAGAGGTCGTAATAGCGGTCGTAGCCGTCGAAGAGCAAAATCTGGGCTATCTGGTGTTTCAAAAGCAGGGGAACAATCGTCCGGTCGTCGGTTCCCTGCAGAAGGTTGTGGGTATCAACCAGTCCGGCGCGGTTGCGGTGGTAGGGCGTACCGACGGTATTGACGCCGCAGAGCCAGACGTATCTGGGGCTCAGAAAGTTGTCGGTAACGAGCGTGCCGCCGGCGTTTCTGACGTTTTGGCAGAGGGCGGGCGAAAATACGGGCGCTTTTTTCTTGTTCAGGGCATTGATGTTAAACGGCAGGAAAACGAATTGCTGAAAAATCAGAATTCCCAGCCCGAGCGCCCAGACAGATGCGGGAAACTCAAGGCTCTGCCGCCGGGCGTAAGCGCTTTTTTTGTAGGTTAAATCAATCAGGCAGAGCCAGGGCAGAATGTTGTAGAGGCTTTGGTAGTTGGCGAAACGCAGGGCGGCAAGGCTTAAGGCGAACAGGGGCAGGCCGAGGCAGAGATTCAGCAGCATCATGCGGCGGTAAGATTTGCAGCGCAGCAGCAGAAAGCTCAGGATAAGCGATGCGGCGCCGAAAGGATAAACGGCAAGAACCGTGTCCCAATCCTGACGCCAGACGGGGCGCATTTCAGAGATGCGGCTGCTCCAGACACGGCTGATTTCACCGTCGAGCGGAAAACGGCAGATGTCGGCGCCAAAACAGACAAGCAGCAGCAGCGCGGTTCCGAGCGCGGCGCATATCAGGCTCCATATTTTCAGGGGGCGGGTGTGCAGACGGCTGCGTTCTATACCGTACAGGGCGATGAACACAAACCAGGAAAACGCCGCGTAGAGTATGGAAATGCGCCCGTTATCGGGATAAAGCCAGCCTTCGTACGGCGGATTGAGCAGCCAAAAGCAGGTCAGGGCAACAGCGAAGTATTTGGCGGTTTTGACGGCCGGAACCGGAGAAACGTTTTTGAAAACATACAGCCAGAGGAAAAACGACAAAAAGAGGAGATAAAGGATGACGCCTTCAATCGCGGCAAATGTTGCCAGTGCCAGAGAAAAACCAAGCAGGCGCAGATAGCGGTTGTGGCGTTTTTTGAGCCAGCAGAGGTTCAGCGAAACGGCGTATATGCCGAGCAGCGCCATCAGCGCGTGGTGGTCGGGACGCCCGATGAAAAAGTAATTTTGCATAACCGGGTCGGAAAGAAAAATAAAACAGCCGAACAGTGTCAGGTAGACATTGAATTGCCGGCGCAGGCCGTATGCCAGGGCTATGGCAGACAGGACGCAGAGCCAGGGGGCAAGGAACGCCCCGCCGAGGAAAACGGTGTCGCGCAGGTTGCCGAGATGCAAAAACGGAATGGCATTTACAGCCCAGAGAATGTCCATCGGCCGGGTCCAATGCAGAATTTCGCCGAACGGATAGTTGCTTTCGGCGAGCTCCCAGAAAGACGGGGCGGCAAGCCAATGCCAGACGCGCAGGGCGCGCATATAGCCGTCCGAATCGTTATAGGTGTAGTTCCAGTACGAAGCGTCGGCGCCGATAAGCGCGGCAACGGCTCCGGCGGCGATTATCAGGTACAGCCAGTCTTTGATAAATCGGGTCAGCTTTTTGACGGCGCGCCGGTAGCGCAGGTCGGCGGTTTCGGCTGGGGTGCGGGATAAGGCCATGGCAAAGACTCCTGACAGTTGGCGGCGGCAGCGCGGCAAAGCCTGCTCGCCTTTACGATACGGGTCGGCACAGGACGTCCGGGTATGAAGAATGCCGCTGTACCGGTATTATATGAAGGATTTTAATACGGGAAAAGTAAAAGCGGACTTAAATTTTGGGCGCCGCATATAAATTATGGGGCATTAGCGGGGACTTGTCGGATGCGGGGCATAGCAGGTATAATTCAGGTATGGCGAAGGCATAATTTAGGCTTGCACCGGCGTAAAAAATATGGTATGATGTATCCTATACCGATAAACGCACGACGGAGGGAAACATGGCAACGCTGAGTATCAAAGAAAGCCGCGAATTTGTTATCTTTCAGGCTTTTTCGCAAAATGACAGTTATAATGCGGCGCTGGACGCGTTGGAAAAATATGACCGGGAAAACCCCGACCGCAGGATTTTTGCGTCGGCGGAAGAGAAAAAAGCCATGCGCGACAGCTACCTGATGTTTAAGGAAGCGGAGCGGATTATCAGCCGCGGCGGATCGGCTCCCGATTATGACAATCCGCAGATTATGGAGCGTTTGAATACGATTTTGCGCCAGCAGCTGCCGGCAGTTTCGCGTGAGGTTATGAAAAGCGCAACGGCGAGTACGGCAATCAATAAGGCCAATGTCGGGCGGATGATGGCGCTGCACGCGCGCAACGTCAAGGCGTTGGGCAAGAAGATGCTGCAACAGGGCAAGGAAACGGTGCACGAGCAAGCCCGGGTCGGCAAAAGCGGCATTACCGGACACAGCCCGTACGAAAAGGTTATTTCCACTGAGCCGACGTATAAGCGCAATGAGGACGTTGTGGTGGAGCGTCTGCTTAAAGAACGGCAGGAAAAGCAGAGAGCTTGAGGCGGCAATAAATGAGGAGTGGTTGCTGTAGTGGCCGGCGGTGCGGATGACGGGCATGAAGCGTGGCATATGAAGAGCAGCGTGCAAATGCTTTCCGGCAACAAAAAAGACCAGATAAAATCCAGTCTTTTCAAAGTGGTAGGGGTGATGAGACTTGAACTCATACTTCCAGAGGAAACAAGATTTTGAGTCTAGCGCGTCTACCAGTTCCGCCACACCCCCATATATTGAAACGAAACACCTTTTTGGCTTTGGGAACCGGAGCCAACTGCTCCGTATTTCGTTTGTATGGGGATATTTAATCTATATTTTTTTTACAGTCAATAGTTTTTTTTGCTTTTTTGGGGATAAAAATGCGATAAAAACGTGGAACATTAACTTTTTTGTGCTATAAAAGATAAAATTGGTTCTTACGGGCGGCGGATTAGAACAACATGAAGCCTGCGACATTGAAGGATGCCGGACAGTGGAAGAATTAGAACAGAATGCATTGGATTTTTTGAAAAGCGGTGAGTTTGAAAAGGCGGCCAAGCTGTATCTGCAGCTTGCGGTGGCGGCGCCGGAGAATGAGAATTACCTGGTGGCGGCGGCAAACTGCTATGACAGTTTCGGCGACAAGAAAATAGCGCTCAGCCTATATAAAAAGGCGCTG
>ENA-ORNF01003252-ORNF01003252.1-human-gut-metagenome-genome-assembly--contig:-NODE-3252-length-10900-cov-1.970401_pt1 | contig 10900 bp, 4 predicted proteins | sample MGYA00242110_ERZ509012 | MGnify/ENA primary metagenome ERZ509012 (study PRJEB26280, sample SAMEA2338714) | human gut metagenome | biome: human gut; feature: human-associated habitat; material: faeces... | reverse complement strand
CCACCGTACCAGGCTTCGATAATAGCCGGAACATGCTCCTTAGCCCAATTGATTGTCACGGACGAACAAGTCTGCAACAGCAATATGACGTTCGGATTAGCCGAATAAACAGCTTCCAAAAGTTTTTGTTGGTCACCCGGCAAATTAAGATTAGTGCGGTCATGACTTTCATCGGAAACGGTAAGGTCTGTCCCGGCAGCAAATATAACGACATCCGCCTTGGCAGCTATTTCTTTGGCTCTCTCAAGGTTTGTTTCAGCCGTCCCCGTAACTGCACATCCCTTATAAAGGTAAAGCGGACCGTCCTCTTCAAGCGGATTGTTTGCATTCGGATCATAGAATTTAAACCAGTCCATATTCGCACAATACTTATCCCCGTTTGTTCCGCCTTCAAACTGTACGTACACCTTGTGTACCCCCTTGAATACATTCGGGTCGACTTCCGCAGTCGTTATTTCATACTTACTCCAGTTACCGGTTGCAGGGCATGTGACAGTCGCCTCCGGTGTATCATCTATTTCATCAAGATAGAACTTTACAATGGTCGCATTGTTGTTCTTGGCACCCGAATAAATGTCAACTCTTGATTTTCCTTCTCCCAAATTAATATCATTAAAAGCAACCCAATCGCCATTGAAAATATATCCCAAATTTCCGGCAGACCCGTTAGCTTCATGTGTCAATCGTTTGCTATCCGACGGTACACTTTGTTCCTCACAATCTTCAAACTGTATGGTTCCGTCATTTACCACGTACCCAATCTTTTCAGCAATGCCACCAAACGGAGTAGTTAGCGCCGTTGGTGAACCGGAGTACCCTCCAAGAGTGATTGTATTACCAAAAGGACCGATAACGGCAACACTTTTCGTTTTATCGAGCGGGAGTATATTATTGTCATTTTTCAGCAAAACGATAGCCTCCTGTGCTGCCTTATATGCCAATTGACGGTGCTCTTCACAATCAAGAACATCGTCAGAAATACTTCTCCAAGGAACATTGGAAGCATTGTCAAATTCACCGACAGAGAAACGCGCCTCAAATACTCTTACAAGAGCAGTGTCAAGATCCGCTTCTTGCATATATCCCTTTTCAATCGCTTCTTTACAATAGTCCTGAAAGGTATTTCCGCAATTCAAATCTTCTCCATTCACAATAGATACCGCAGAAGCCTCAGCAGCAGTATTCACAAAATGGTGCCTGTTCGATTGGTAAACATCATCTACCGCACCGCAATCCGAAGTAACAAAGCCGTTGAATCCCCATTCTGTACGTAAAATATCGATAAGCAATTCATGATTAGCACCACAAGGAATACCGTTTAGTGCATTATACGCACTCATGACAGAGCGTACATTGCCCTCCTTAACGGCCATCTCAAAAGCAGGCAGATAATATTCACGTAAGTTACGCACATCCATATCCGACGATGTACTATGGCGTCCTTTCTCATAATTATTTGCAGCAAAATGCTTGGCTGTCGCTATTGTCTTATAATATTTCGGATCGTCTCCCTGCATACCTTTTATATATTCCACCGCTATTTTTCCCGTCAGGAACGGATCTTCACCATAGTTCTCTTCATCACGTCCCCAACGCGGGTCACGGCTCATATTAATAGTAGGACACCAGTAAATAAGACCTTTATCCTTTGTATTACTATATACACGTGCCTCATCTGATGTAGCCACAGCACAATCGAATATCAACGGTAAATCCCAAGTACTCGACATCGCTTTCGATACCGGGAACGAAGTAGCCAGTCCGGAACGGGCAACACCGTGAATGGCCTCATTCCAATAATTATATCCCTTTATATTCAGACGGGGAATAGCCAATGTCTGATGTCCTACCTGATTGATTTTTTCCTCCAAAGTAAGTAACGACACCAGATTCTTGGCACGTTCGTGAAAACTGAGCGACTCATCTTGAAAGGGATGAGTTTGCGCCATTACGCAACTTGCCACCACAAGTGACACTGCTGTAAGAGTAATTGTTTTTTTCTTCATGGTATTTATATTCATTAATAAATCTATATCAGCAAAATTACCATCCATGAGAAAAATAAAGGTAGAATATCTAATGCGAAAAGAGGAACTTATTTATTAATCCCTCTTTTCGCATAGATATTCCACCATAATAGCGCTTCGTATAATAAGGCATTTACCATATAAACAAATCACTTTCACAAGGCTATTACTTATAAATCCAACGACAAGGTCATACGTAGCCCCCATTAGCTATGCTATTTAGCATATAAAAGAGTGCGTCTTTTCGGTTGAATGCTTTTAGGAATACAAGATATTTCTCAGAAGAGTTGTTTTTTTATTTATTTGATTCACAAGATTATGATTGAAATTATTAATTTTGCGCATATATACATAAATTTCAGGAAAAGGCACACACTATTACTAACGTATAGCATGATAAAGATATCTGAGTTATACCCATAAACAAGTTAGCACTAATAAAAATGCACTTCAATAAGATTGTACAATAAATATAATTTAAAAATAAAATGAATACAGATTATAGAGTTGGTGATTTGATTTATGACGCAAATATGTATGATGGATTAAACATCTTCTTATCTGACTTGCAATTTTATAAGAAGTGGTTACCTCAAAACAAGAATGCTAAAATACTTGAACTCTGCTGTGGCACAGGCAGGCTTACGATTCCAATCGCAAAAGACGGATACCATATCAGTGGAGTTGATTACACTCCATCAATGCTGAAGCAAGCAAAAATAAAAGCTTTCGAAGCAGGATTAGAGATCAATTTTATTGAAGCAGACATCAGGACATTAAATTTACAAGAGAAATTCGACCTTATCTTTATTCCTTTCAATTCAATCCATCATTTATATAAAAATGAAGATTTATTTAAAGCACTAAAGAGTGTTGAAAATCATCTCAAAAAAGGAGGATTATTTCTGTTAGACTGCTTTAATCCCAATATTCAGTATATTGTCGAAAGCGAAAAAGAACAAAAAGTAATTGCCGAATATACAACCAATGATGGTAGAGAAGTATTGATAAAACAAATAATGCATTATGAAAATGCAACTCAAATGAACCGTATAGAATGGCATTATTTTATAAATGGTGAGTTTCATTCAATTCAAAATCTGGATATGAGAATGTTTTTCCCTCAAGAGTTGGATTCATATTTGGAATGGAATGGTTTTAGTATTATTCATAAATATGGAGGATTTGAAGAAGAAGTATTTAATGATGATTCGGAAAAACAGGTGTTTGTTTGTCAATGTAAGTTTGGATATTGATGTGTTGTTGACAGGCAAATCTCTTTATCTTGTATGAAAAGTCCCTTTATATCAGTTTACTCTATCAAATTTTGATTGATCGAATAATGAGACAACCGGGTATAAAGGGACTTTTTATATGCTTATCAAAGAGTTATTTTTTTCTCTCTTTGTATTCTGACGGGGTAATTCCTATCACTTTCTTGAAGCACTTGCTGAAATATTTCGGATCGTTGAACCCCGTCATATATGCTACCTGGGAGAAGTTATATTCGTCGCTGTCAATCAGTTGTACGGCACGTTTGATACGTATTTCCCGTATAAAGTCAACAGGTGTCAGTCCGACGATTGATTTTAATTTCCGGTAGAAGATTGTACGGCTAAGCATCAACTGTTCTGCAAATTCGTCAATCGTTAGTTCGGCATTGTCCATCTGTTCTTCCATGTATGCCATTACTTTTTTCATAAATTGCTCGTCGTATGGAGTAATCTGTGGTTGTGAAGGAGTCAGAGGATCGGGAGAAGAGGTATTCTTTCCTTCCATCAGCCTATTCATATAGAGCTCCTGCAATGCTTTGCGTTGTCGTAACAAGGAGGCTACACGGGTCTTTAGATAAGTAGCACTGAAAGGTTTGGTGATATAATCGTCAATGCCTTGTTCCAATCCGGCGATACGGTCGTCCAGAGAGGCTTTGGCTGATAATACAATGATGGGGATATGGCAAATATTGTTGTTCTCTTTGATTTGCCTAATCATTTCTAAACCGTCCATCACCGGCATCATAACATCGCTGATAATAAGATCGGGCAGGTCGTCAACAGCATGTTGCAATCCCTCTTCACCATTGGAAGCTGTGATTACCGTATAATTCTCCGACAAAATACTTTTCAGAAAAGCCTTTAACTCTTCATTATCTTCTACCACCAATATGGAGAAACCATCCGAATTAGTCTCAAGGTCTTCTTTTTCTTCCACCTCTTCTGGCGCTTTCATGCTATCGACGGGATGAGGTGCTGAACTCTGACTATCATTCAGGATAAATTCGACTTGTACATCCTCTTCGAAAATTTCCCGTTGTAAAGGCAAGCTTACTGTAAAACGGCTGCCTATTCCGGGTTGACTATTTACTGTAATAGTGCCATGATGCATTTCCACCATCTCTTTCACGAGAGACAGCCCGATGCCGGAAGATGGTTGCAGAATATTCTGTTTTACCAATGACTCGAAGCGTTGGAACAAGGAATGTTGCTTTTCTACTGCAATTCCGATTCCTTCGTCTGCAACCTCTATCTCTACCGTCTTCTCTTTCGTTGTGATATTGACTGTAATCGACTTGTCGGCAGGTGTATATTTGAATGCATTGGAAAGCAGATTGAAGAATATCTTTTCAAACTTATCTCTATCCACCCAGCTATATACCGACTGGATGGTAGAAGTCAGCTGATAGTTTATGTTCTTTTCTTCAGCTATCAGTTTGAAGCTACTCATCACCTTTTGCAAAAGTGGAATCAAATCGGTCTCTTCAATCAGTAGTTTCATTTTCTGATTCTGAATCTTGCGGAAATCCAGAATCTGATTCATCAGTCGGAGCATGCGCTCTGTGTTCTGATGTACCAAAGTCAAATGCTCACGGGCGGAAGGAGAAAGCGGCTCATTCTCTAATACCTCTGTCACAGGGCTACTGATTAAAGTTAGCGGAGTACGTAATTCATGAGATATGTCAGTAAAGAATCGCAGTTTGATATTTGCTAATTGTTGTTCCATATCCACTCTGTGACGTAACCGGTAGATGTAAAATAATACATATACGATGCTTGCCGTAAAGAGTATGAATAGAATGAAATAGAGCAGCCATGCCCAGTAGGTTTCCCAAAAGGTGGGGAGTACATGTATAGATAGAGTCCGTACATTGTCCACCCAGACCCCGTCACTGTTTGTTGACTTTATCTGCAACTGATATTTGCCTGCAGGTAAGTTGATGTAGCTAGCGGAACGGTTATTATCTGCTTCATTCCATTCTTCTTCTAGTCCTTGCAGGCGATAGGCATATAAAATCCCTTTTGGATTGACATAATCAAGTGCAGCAAACTGGAAAGTTACATTCCTTTGAGAGGGCTCCAGTTCCAATTCTTCCAGATTGTCAATAGAGTGATCGGTAAGGTGTCCTTGAATCTTGAGTCCCGTAAACACAATAGGAGGGACATAGCTACTCTTCCGCATCTTCTCCGGAGAAACTTCCAGAAAGCCTTTATCAGTTCCTAAGATAATTTGGTTGCGGGCATTGATAATAGGAAGAGCTTCGGAGAAATTGAATTCCTGATAGATGGAACTTAATTCATAGTTCTCAAAAGTTTCTTTGGCTGGATCGAATTTGGAGAGCGCAATCTCCGAAACAACCCATAGCTGATTCTGTGTATCTTCAATCATTGATAGTGCCAAATCGGACGCCAGCCCGTTGTTCTTGTCGTAGTTTCTGAATTGGATATTCTCGTTCAGCAGATTGGGAGATATCACTTTATTTACGCCTCCGGTGAAACTGATGATATAAGTGGTTTTATTCTTGTCTGTATAGATATGCATGATATCGTTGGCACTAAGACTGTTTTTATCTCCCGGTCTACGGATATTCCGGTAGAATTTAATCTCTTCCAGGCGTTCGAAGTTGTTCGAGAATGTCAGCAGTCCGTTAGTCGTTCCCACTAAAATCACTCCTCCCGGAGCTTCTGCAATATTGCGTACTTTCATACCGTAAGCTATGGGATAGTTTCTTAACTCATTATTACTATGAATAAATGAAACTTTTCCATCTTTAGCTTGTGCCAGCAGATTTAATCCACCCCCATAACATCCTATCCAAATATTATTACGACTGTCCTGAAAGATAGCATAAATGCTATTACTGCTTAAACTATAAGGATCATTTGTCTGGTGTTCAAAATGGTGAATAGAGTAATGATTTGCTCCTGTCTTTTTAAGTTGGAAAAGTCCGATTTCTTTAGTCCCCAACCATATATTTCCATCTTTGTCTTCCAGAATTGAATATACCCCATTATAGAACGATTGTTTTTCCTTAATGATATTTCCTTGTTTGGATAAGTACCCCACCAGGTTACCATCCGGTGCGAATATTTGGATATAATTAGATTTCGATGCTGTCCATAGACGTTTATTGCTGTCTTGCAGGAATGCACGTGTTTCTGCCTCGTAATCAGTCAGGTTAAATTGATAGCTCTGTGGAAAGAAGCATAGTTTCTCTACACCACGTGCTGTTGCAAACCAACAGTTTCCCTGATTATCCAATGTATAAGACCTGACTAACGGACTGAAAATAGACTTAGGATTATTGATATCCGTAAGAAGCGGTTTGAGAGTTCTTTCTTTCCGGTCATAGTAGCAAAAGTTTCCTTCCGTGGGGAGTAACCATAGGTTTTTCGCATTATCTTCAAAAATAAGTTTGCGACTTTTACGCCCATGCTTGATAATCTCATCTTTTGGGGTGAACAGATGCTCTTTTTCATTGGTCACGAGGTTAAGATGGACAATGCCCGGATCTTTTGAAAAAATCCAGATATCTCCCAAGTGGTCTTGATAGACAGATTCTACATCGTTGGAAGTTTGGGTAGCTGTACGGATGTCTATTTGCTGGAAACTGTTCTTCGGGATAGAATACAAAATCACTCCATTATCCGTTCCCAAGGCCAGCATATCTTTTCCTATGGTGGTGACATTGTTTATTTTATGATGCGGATAAGGAATATCTACGAATTTCAGTTTTTTAGTGTGGAAGTCATATCTGGCTAACTTGTCATTTTCTGCAATCAGATAGATCGTTTCCTTTATTTGGGTGATGAACTGGAAAGGAAAGTCAGTATCCAGTGTTTTCTTTCCTATGATGGAAACACCTTTGTCTGTCAATATCCATTCATCTTCTTCAGAGTCTTGATAAATGTTAAATATTTGATATCCTTTCAGGTTGTGGTTGGAAGCTGAATAAAGTGTGATACCTTCTCCTTTTTTGCATAATTGTTCGTCCACTCTGAATGCATATCCGCTTTCACAGAGAATCCAGGCAATCCCTTTCTCCAGCGAATAAATGCGTGTAACATTGTTAGTTTGTTTCGTGGAAAGTTCAATAGGTTGGAGAACATCAATAAACTTCTCGGTTTCCACATCAAAAAGACAGGCTTGTCCATCGTAAGTGGGGCACCATATATCTCCGTATTTGCTTTCTGAAATAGTTCCCATGCGATTACTGCCGAATGCATATTTACTCTCTTGCGAAGTTTTATATGTCTTAAAAGTGTATCCGTCAAACTTGTTAAGCCCGTTCCAGGTACTAAACCAAACAAGCCCTTTCTGATCCTGTAAAATGCTCATTACATTACCTTGAGCGAGACCGTCACTCACGGAGAAATGTTTAACTTGGCAGATAGGTTGAGCAGCTATATCGATCGCTATTGTTAGAAGAAGAAATAAAGTATGGAGCCGTTTCATAGTAGTTACTTTAATGTTTATAGCAAAAATAAACAAAACAATGCAGAATGGAAAGTCCGATAAGCGGTTTGAACGAATAATACTCGTTTTTTCCTATTTTTTCCTCTTCATCCTATACAGCATTGATCTCTATGTTGTGTTTTGAACAAAAATAAGAGAGTAATATTAGTTAAAAAAATCCTCTTTATAATCTGAATAAGATTATAAAGAGGATAATTTTATTGACAAGAGTTGCATGGGGTATGGTGAGATGAAATCATAATTGGGGAATAAATTGCACAAGACTTTCACAAGTATCCTCCTGCCAATGCCTAAAATCATAGCAAAGCTAATTAAATAGTTTTTCGAATTGCAATATTTATTAATTTATCTTATGGTATTTATGAAATTTTTAATATATTGAAGATATTTTGTGCCAACTTTCCGTAACTCGTTGATTTTGCTTATGTTTGTAGGTAAAATAAAGAATGAAGTGAATGAATATGTCTACACAGCTATTATATAATGATTTCCCTACTTTTTTACGGAAATATTTTCCTTACAAAGTACAAAAGATTTCATTGAATGCAGGTTTCACTTGCCCCAATCGTGATGGTACAAAAGGGTGGGGTGGATGTACTTACTGCAATAACCAGACTTTTAATCCGGATTATTGTCGGACAGAGAAATCTATTGCAATTCAATTGGAAGAAGGTAAATGCTTTTTTGCCCATAAATATCCGGAAATGAAATATTTGGCCTATTTTCAGGCCTACACCAATACATATGCGGAGTTGGAAGGCTTGAAGCGTAAGTATGAGGAAGCATTGGCGGTGGATGGGGTAGTCGGGCTGGTGATTGGTACGCGTCCCGATTGTATGCCGGAAAGTTTGTTGCGTTATCTGGAAGATTTGAACAAACATACGTTTCTCATGGTAGAATATGGGATCGAAAGCACTTGTGATGAAACCTTAAAACGCATCAATCGGGGGCATACTTATGCAGATACAGTAGAAGCTGTGTGTCAGACAGCGGCCTGTGGTATCCTGACAGGTGGACATATCATCCTCGGACTTCCGGGAGAAACACATGATACAATGGTGGCACATGCCGAAATTCTTTCCGATCTGCCTTTAGCTACACTTAAAATCCATCAGTTACAGTTGATCCGTGGTACGCGAATGGCGCATGAGTATGACGTAACTCCTGCTGGCTTTCATTTGTTTAACGAGGTTGAGGAATATATTGATCTGGTGATTGATTATGTAGAACATCTCCGTCCCGATATGGTTGTGGAACGTTTTGTTTCCCAATCTCCTAAAGATTTATTAATAGCTCCGGACTGGGGATTGAAAAATTATGAATTTGTAGCTCGTTTACAAAAAAGAATGAAAGAAAGAGGTGCTTATCAAGGTAAGAAGTATAGGGATTCGGAAAAAAGGATTATTTTTGCAAACGATAAACTTACCACTTAATAAATAGCTGTTTTGCGGAGTATAGAATAGTGGAAGAAATATTTAATGGATTTGAAAGATGGAAAGTAAAACAAGAATTAAAGGAAATGTCCACTATGTGGGAGTAAATGACCGTAACAAGCACAGATTTGAAGCGATGTGGCCATTGCCCTATGGAGTTTCATATAACTCTTATCTGATTGATGATGAAATGGTGGCATTGGTAGATACGGTAGATATCTGTTATTTTGAAGTCTACTTGCGTAAAATCAAGCAAGTGATTGGAGAACGTCCCATTAATTATTTGATTATAAATCACATGGAACCGGATCATTCGGGATCTATCCGATTGATTAAACAACATTATCCGGAAATTATTATCGTGGGTAATAAGCAAACATTCGGTATGATTGAAGGTTTCTATGGGGTAACCGGTGAACAATATCTGGTAAAGGACGGTGATTTCCTCGCTTTAGGACGTCACAAACTGCGTTTTTATATGACTCCAATGGTGCATTGGCCGGAAACGATGATGACTTTTGATGAAACGGATGGAGTTCTTTTCTCCGGTGACGGATTCGGATGTTTTGGTACTGTAGATGGCGGATTCCTGGATACCCGGATCAATGTCGATAAGTACTGGGGAGAAATGGTTCGTTACTACTCTAATATCGTTGGTAAATACGGAAGCCCCGTGCAAAGGGCTTTGCAGAAATTAGGTGGACTTCCCATTTCTGCCATTTGTTCTACTCACGGACCTGTATGGACAGAGAATATTGCAAAGGTGATCGGCATATATGATCGTTTGAGTCGTTATGATGCGGATGAAGGTGTTGTTATTGCCTACGGAAGCATGTATGGAAATACAGAGCAGATGGCGGAAGCTATTGCTGAAGAGCTTTCTGCACAGGGGGTTAAGAATATCGTTATGCATAACGTAACAAAGAGTCATCCTTCTTATATCATAGCGGATATTTTCCGTTATAAGGGATTGATTATCGGTTCTCCTACGTATAGTAATCAGATATTTCCGGAGGTGGAAGCGCTGCTTTCAAAGATTCTGCTGCGTGAGGTGAAGGGACGCTATTTGGGTTACTTCGGTTCTTTTGCATGGGCAGGTGCTGCGGTGAAACGTCTGGCGGAGTTTGCTGAAAAGAGTAAATTCGAATTGATCGGTGATCCGGTGGAGATGAAGCAGGCTATGAAAGACCTGACTTATACCCAGTGCGAAAATCTGGCACGTGCCATGGCGGACCGTTTGAAGAAAGATCGTTAAAACAGTGAATGAGATAATTTATTAACTAACCTATAAAATAATCGACTTATGAGACTTATTATTCAGCCGGACTACCAGTCCGTATCTCTGTGGGCTGCACATTACGTTGCCGCTAAAATAAAAGCTGCCAATCCAACCCCCGAGAAACCATTTGTATTGGGCTGTCCCACCGGATCATCTCCTCTGGGCATGTATAAAGCTTTGATCGACCTGAATAAGAAAGGAATCGTTTCCTTCCAGAATGTGGTAACATTCAACATGGACGAATATGTAGGATTGCCGAAAGAACATCCGGAAAGCTACTACTCTTTCATGTGGAATAACTTCTTCAGCCATATCGACATCAAACCGGAGAATACCAATATCCTGAACGGAAATGCTGCCGACCTGGATGCTGAATGTGCCCGTTACGAAGAAAAAATCAAGTCTTACGG
>ENA-ORNF01003249-ORNF01003249.1-human-gut-metagenome-genome-assembly--contig:-NODE-3249-length-10904-cov-2.489630_pt1 | contig 10904 bp, 10 predicted proteins | sample MGYA00242110_ERZ509012 | MGnify/ENA primary metagenome ERZ509012 (study PRJEB26280, sample SAMEA2338714) | human gut metagenome | biome: human gut; feature: human-associated habitat; material: faeces... | reverse complement strand
ACACCTCAAGAAGTTGGAGAATTACTTGCAAGAATAGTTATTAATAACAATACATCAGTTAATAAAGTATATGATCCATGTTGTGGTTCTGGAGGTTTATTATTAAAATTTGCCAAAATATTAGGAAAACAGAATGTTAAAGAAGGATTTTTTGGCCAAGAAATAAATCTAACTACATATAACTTAGCAAGAATAAATATGTTTTTACATAATATAAATTATAATAATTTTAGTATTGAACGTGGCGATACATTAATGCATCCTGCACATTGGGATGATGAGCCATTTGATGCAATCGTATCAAATCCCCCTTATTCCATTGAATGGGAGGGAAATAATAATCCAATATTAATAAACGATGAAAGATTTGCACCTGCTGGAGTTTTAGCTCCTGCTAGTAATGCTGACTTTGCGTTTATTATGCATATGTTATCATGGCTTTCTCCTAAGGGGACAGCTGCAATTGTAGTTTTCCCTGGAATATTATATAGAGGTAATGCAGAACAAAAAATTAGACAATATATGATAGATAATAATTATATTGATGCAATCATTCAATTGCCAAGTAATATTTTCTTTCAAACTCCAATTGCTACAGCGATTATGGTATTAAAGAAAAATAAAAATGATAATAATGTTTTATTTATAGATGCAAGTGATGAGTTTATTAAAAATCCTGATAAAATGAAAAATGGTAAAAATTCAAATAAGTTGTCTTATGAAAATATTGAAAGTATAGTCAATATTTTCAAAGAAAGAACTTCACAAGAAAAAAAATCATATCTTGCTACGTATGAAGAAATAAAAGAAAATAATTACAATATTTCTGTAAATACATATTTAAATTCTAACCCTGATAAAAAAATTATAAATATTGAAGAAATAAATAAGAAATTAGCAGAAGTTGTTCCAAAACAACAACAAGTTCGAAATGAATTAGAAACGATAATCAAAGAATTAGAGGTTGATTATCATGAGTAAAATTAAAAATTTAATAGACAATCTTTGTTCATCGGGTATAAACTATGAAAAACTGGAAAAAGCAGGAGCCGTCGGATTTCTGATTCTGACCGGAACGCCGCTGGACAAAGACGAGGACCGTCTGCCGGACTACCGCACCCTGCGCGGCGTAAAAAATCCGAAACTGCCGTGCGCCGTCATTCATTATCTTGATGTGATGGAACTGGTAGAACGGGGAGCGAGCCGTGCACGCCTCGTTTTACAGCAGAAAAAAATCAGGAGAACGTCGAAAAATATCATCCTGCGCATCCCGGGAACCGAGCAGCCAGAGGAAATCCTGACGCTGACGGCTCATTACGATTCCGTTCCGCAGGGACCTGGTGCATACGACAACATGGCGGGCGCAGCGATCATCATGGAGCTGGCACACTACTTCGCCGAAAACCGCCCGAAACGGACACTGGAATGCATCTGGTTCGGCGCGGAGGAGCTGGGTCTCTGCGGAAGCCGGGCGTATGTGAAAGCGCATGAAGCCGAGCTGGCGCAGCACCGCTTCAACATGAACGTCGACCTCGCCGGACAGGCCATCGGCGGAACCGTGCTTGGCGTGGCAGCAACGAAAGAGGCATGCGACGTGATCATGGAGCACTTAAAACAGGCGGACAAAGGCGTATCGCTCATCAACAACATCTGGAGCAGCGATTCCAACACCTTCGCATGGAAGGGCATCCCGGCGATGACGCTGAACCGCGATGGTTTCGGCATGCACACCTGCCACGATACGATCGACTGGATCTCCGCCTGGTCACTGAACCGGAGCGCCGGTGTCCTGGGCGAAATCGCCGAGTATCTGGCGGATGCAGAACCATTTCCATTTGAAAGAGAAATCCCGGCAGACTTTGCGGAGAGATTAAAAGTTTATTTTGGAGAATAAAAAGGAGAGAACATCATGAGCAAAAAACCAGTATTAGTCATCATGGCAGCAGGAATGGGAAGCCGTTACGGCGGATTAAAACAGATTGATCCGGTTGACCCGTACGGAAATATGATTATCGACTTTTCCATTTATGATGCAAAACAGGCAGGCTTTGAGAAAGTCATCTTTATCATCAAAAAAGCCATCGATGAGGCATTCCGCGAGGGCATCGGCAGGCGAATTGAGAAATACATGGATGTAGAGTATGTTTACCAGGAACTCGACGTTCTCCCGAAAGGCTACGAAGTGCCGGAAGGCCGCGTCAAACCGTGGGGAACCGGTCATGCGATTCTCTGTGCGGCAGAAGCCATCGACGGCGCACCGTTCGCCGTCATCAATTCCGATGATTATTATGGAAGAACGGCATTCGAGGAGATCTACCGCCAGCTGACAACCGAGCAGGACGGCGCGACCTATCAGTACGCGATGGTTGCCTACGACCTGTACAAAACCCTGACCGACAATGGCCACGTAGCCCGCGGCATCTGCACCGCAGACGACCAGAACCACCTTGTCGGCATTCATGAGCGCACAAGAATCGAAAACCACGGCGGACAGGCCGAATACACTGAGGATGACGGCGCAACCTGGACCGGACTGTCGCAGGGAACCATCGTTTCCATGAACCTCTGGGGCTTCACACCGAGCATTCTGATCGAGCTGAAACGCCGCTTCCTGCCGTTCCTCGAGGATGTATACAAAACCAACCCGTTAAAAGGCGAATACTTCCTGCCGTTCGTTGTCGATGAACTGCTGCAGGAGAAAAAAGCGGAAGTCACCGTACTCCGCTCCTATGATAACTGGTACGGCGTAACGTACAAAGAAGACAAAGAAAATGTCATGGCAGCACTGCAGAAATTAAAAGACGAGGGCCGTTATCCGCAGAAACTGTGGGAAGAATAACAAACGAACGGTACTGGGAAATTTTCTCCATGAGCGCATCTTTCGCAATGAAAAGAAATCCTGTATAATGGATGGAAGGAAATGCAAGGAGAATACCAATGGATACTTTATATATTGTAATACCAGCCTATAATGAGTCGGAAAATATCAAAAGAACGATCGAGGAATGGTGTCCCGTCGTGGAGAAGCATAACGGCGGCGGTGCGTCCCGTCTTGTGATCATCAACGAAGCCGCGACGATACGTATGAAATTGCTTCAGCAGAGTGCGAAACCCACCCGTTGCTCACCGTGCTGACGAAGCCAAACGGCGGCCACGGTTCCACCGTTCTGTACGGATACCGCTATGCACTTGAAAACGGTGCGGACTATATCTTCCAGACCGATTCCGATGGTCAGACCGATCCGGCGGAGTTCGAAAAGTTCTGGCAGATCCGCGAGGGCTACGACGCCATTTTTTGAAACCGCACAAGCCGCGGCGACGGCTTTTCCCGCGCTGTCGTGGAAAAAGTGCTGTGCGCGGTGCTCTGGACCTATTTCCACGTATCCGTGCCGGATGCAAATGCCCCGTTCCGTCTGATGAAAGCAGACTACGTGGCCGAGTATCTGCCGCTGATGCCGCAAAACTACAATCTGCCGAACGCACTGCTGACTGCCTTCGGAGCGTATTTTCACCGGAAAATCCGTTTCATCCCGATCAGCTTCAAGCCGCGTCAGGGAGGAACAAATTCCATCAACATCCGTAAAATCGTAAAAATCGGCCGTCAGGCGCTGCACGATTTCCGTGAGATTCAGAAAGCGGCTGCGAAAAAAAGAGGATAAAAAATAATATAAGAGAAGGAACGTATCCCATGTTTCATGAGATACGTTCCTTCTCTTGTATTATTTTTTATTATGGACCTTATTTTTAATAGAAGCGATGCGATCTTTTCTGATTCATGGAATCCTTTAGTGCCAGAAGTGATTCGATCAGGATCAGAAGCAGGATCACAGCGATCATGACTGCGAGGATCTGATTTGTTCGCTGATGGAACCAGGAGCCGATTCCTGTGTGTGCAGTCTGTGTATTCTCGGCCTGTGCGGCATTTTCAAGAGCTGCAGTTTCCGAAGTAATAATCTGTGCATCCGGGTCTGTTGTTCTGACAGATGGTACAATCTGCGTTGCGGCTGGAAGCTGGCTGGAAGAAGTAACAGCGGATGCGGTAACTTCCGGGTGGATGGTGGAAAGATCAACTTCTTCGTCTTCTGTAACAACTGCGCTGGCAATCGGTTCTGCTGCGATCGGTTCGGATGCAGGAACCTGTTCCGGTGCAGCTTTGGATGCAGGAGCTGCGGTTTCCGGAAGAATATTTTCCTGTGTCGGCTGTTCCGAAGCAGATGGCTGTACCACGGTCGGGGTTTCTGCCGGTGCGGATGGCTGTTCCGGAACGGATGGTTCTGGAGCGGCCGGTTCTTCCGGAACTTCCGGTGCAGATGGCTCTTCCGGAAGAGATGGCTCCGGGTCAGTTGCCGGTGTTTCCGGGATTGCGGTACAGTAAACAAGAGAAGTCATCGCCGCCGAAGAATCCGTAATCACAACGGAACCGCCATTGGAAACGGCCTGTCCATTAACATAGAAGGAAATCTGATCCATATCCAGTGTGTAGCCAGGTTCCGTAACCATCGATACGGAGAACGTTCCGTTTACTTCCTCGACCGGTTCGCTGTTCTGATACAGGACATAGGAACCATCATCGGAAAGATATGACATGGTGACCGGCGCATCCATTGTGGAATCCTGAAATGTCAGGGTAGCATCGGTAAAAGCAAGAGCCGCCTGATCGGTGTTCAGATAGAATTCCAGGTCCTGTGCATCGTAATGGGTGAAGTGAATGGTAATTTCACCGGCGTCTGTATTTTCTGCACTTGGAACTGTCTCGGCTGCTGCCGAATACGGAGCGGAAAAAAATAATCCGGCCGCCAGGAGGCCTGCCATTCCGAATCTCAGAATCAAATTTCCTGTGTGTTTTTTCGTTGTCTGTGTGCTGTGTAACATATGACATCCTCCTTTCACCTGATCGGTTTCTGATGTCGATCTGTTTTATTTTCCTGCGGTAAGTTTCACGTATAAATTGAAAGAAAAATAATTGATAAAATATAAATTTTCTTTCTTTTTAAAGATTATACCATATGTAGAAAGAAATATCATGTAAAAATAAAAAGTTAAAAGAAAATTTGAAAATGCGTCAAAAGTGGAAAAGGTTTGTAATGCATGTCGAAAAATAGAAAAAGAATTGTCACAATTTCTTAAAAAATATTTGCGGAAAAAGAGGGCAGAAAGGGCAGAATGTGAAACAAAAGCAAAATAAAAAGAAGGAAACAAGACACGGAAAAGTATTCCAGGCAGGCCGCATGCAGAAGAAAAAGTGGGAATAAAAACCGATCCAATTCGTCAAAAAAGCGGAAAAGTGGTGAAAAATTGTGGGTTCTATGAAAAAAACGATGGGAAAAGACAGGAATGTTGTCGAAATATTCTAGTTGACAAAAAGATGTAACACTGGTAGAATCGGTTTGTAACAAGATGTAACAAAAACGTAATAATTGTTTAGGAGGTAAGTATGACATTCAAAAAAAGTTATGTGCCGGGCATCCTGGGGAGCGTGCTCACACTGACTGTTATCATGGCTGCACCCGTAAAAGCAGAGACAAAGGAAGAAACCATTTTAAATAAAACAGACTGGAGCACAATGGCTGCAGCAAACGTAGAAGGATATGCCAACATCCGCAGCGAGGCAAGCGTGGATTCCGAGATCGTCGGAGTTCTGATGCCGGGCTATGCGGTTACTGTAACAGAAAAAGGAGACGAGTGGAGCAAGATCTCTTCCAATGGTGTAGAAGGCTACATAAAGAATGAATATCTGGTATTTGGGGAAGAGGCAAAAGCACATTACCGCAATATGTGCGGTATCATCGGAGTTGTTCAGGCGGACAGCCTTCGTGTCCGTGAGGCAGCATCCACAGATTCCGCGCAGGTTGGAACACTGACACAGAATGGTGAAGTCAGCGTATTCGGCGAAGAGGCTGACTGGTATCAGATCCAGTACAGCGGAAGCAGCGCATATGTTCATGGAGACTATGTGACACTTTCAGAGGAGTTAAAAGGTGCTGTTTCCATGGAGGAATACCAGGCATCACAGGCCTGTGTGGCAAGCAGCGCAGCAGCAGCCTCCACAGCAGGCAGTGCATCGGTAATTTCCGCAGACAGCAATGATGTGGCAATGCTTGCAGCACTGATCGAGTGCGAGGCAGGCGGCGAGAGCTACACAGGAATGGTGGCAGTCGGAGCGGTTGTAGTAAACCGTGTCAACAGCGGTTCCTTCCCGAACAGTGTTTCCGGCGTTATTTATCAGGGTGGACAGTTTACACCGGTTGCGACCGGAACCTTCCAGAGCGTGCTTTCCCGCGGAGCAAGAAGTGACTGTTATGCAGCTGCACAGGCAGCACTTTCCGGCGAGAGCCCGGTTGGCGGATGCCTGTATTTTAACAGCGGCTACGGCAGCGGAATCCAGATTGGATATCAGCACTTTTATTAAAAAATAAGCATGGAACCTTCGCAAGGGGATAGGCGGAGGGGAAATGCATTCCTATAGATAGATGGATCCAATAGAAAAAGAGTAAGCGAACAAAGGGAGACGTTCGTTTACTCTTTTTCTGTTTTGTTTTGGAAGATGTTCAGGAAGCATCGTTATTATCAAAAATTTTCAGAAGCTTGGTTTTCTGATTATCCGCCCGGAAGTCTGCCAGTGTCTGCCGCAGCGTGGTGTGGCGGACACGGTATGTGTTGGAAAGGAAACAGAAAAACGTGATGCTCCACAGCACCGGCCAGAGGAGGACGCATTTGTGGAGCTTTGGAAACCGCAGCTTCATCTGAATAAGGCCTTCCTGGAACCAGGCGAAGACACCGCCGTGCTGATAAGAACCGCTGCTGACGATTTTCTTTTTCGTGTCACTGCCGAAATCGCCATCCGCGAGAATTTTCTCGAGAAATACAGCACAGTCGGCGGCGGAGCAGTGTACCTTCGGGTCAACAGAGGATGGCAGACCGAAATAAATGCGGCAGGATTCCAGAATCAGCTCGTAAAGATGAAAAATTTTTGATTCTCTGCACCAGAAGTGAATTTTTTCAAAATCAACTTCCGGTGCATATTTTTTAAGATACAGCGTAAAGTCACAGAGCAGACGGCTGCCAAAGCCGCTGTAGAGGTAGTGCTTCAGCATATGATGCAGCATGTAAAAAACATTTTCCGTCGGCGGCAGCACCGGATAGGACTGACCGTAAAGCGTAAGGGAAGATGTTTTCAGATGATCCGCAGAGAAAATCTCGTCCACCAGCTCATTCGCACGGGCAAACTGATAGACGCCGACGATGCGGTAGTGCAGCTCAAGCGTGAAGGAACGGTGCGTGTCCGGGAACGTATAGCGGTAGGTAACGTGGTGGTCACTGTCTTCCGGCTCCTCGACGCAGCCATGCGCCTCGAGAATCCGGCAGGCACGGGAAAAAGCTTCTTTTTCATTGATATAGAGATCCAGATCTCCCAGCTTCCGGTATTCGGGAACCGGATAATTGGCGGCGAGACTGATTCCTTTTAACAGAAAGCACGGGATTTTCTCTGCGAGGAGCAGCGAAAAAGTGAGACTGGTAAAGTGCTCTAACTGATAATAGGAGAGCAGCATCTGCTTCGTCTGCTGTTTGAGAGCGGAAAACTGCGGCTGATTCTCAAAATATGGCAGAAGAAACGGAAGTGAACAGTGTTTTTCCGCAAGGCGGTATAAAGCGGAAGCATCCACACCGGTAAGCGTGACGGGATCAGATGAATCTGTGCATAAATTTTTCAAAATCTGTAAATAAACGGTATCAAGCGGCTGCATAAGAGACTCCTTTTGGGAAAAAGTTTGATATGGTTTAGTATACCACAAAATGGAAAATAAATAAAACTTTATTACAGATATCAATAAAAAGTAAAATATAGTTTACAATGTAATAGGTTAGAGCTATAATAAAATTATTAGTATGATTGCTTTTTCCTGCCGTCAGGAAGAAAAGCAAAACTTAAGTGAATGGAGATAAAAATGACCAGAAAAGGTGATTTTGTACTCAGACAGCTTGCAGACGAATATGTTCTGATTCCATATGGGGCGACGACAGAAAAAATGAATCAGGTACTCACACTAAGCGAAACTGCTGCTTTTATTTACGAGCAGACCGGCGATGCCGCATCCGCAGAGGAGATTGCGGAGCGGCTTGGAAAAGCCTACGATGTGCCGGCGGAGGAAGTGCAGGAGGATGTCAGCGCGGTGCTGAAAACATTTCGGAACTGCGGGATCCTGGAGTGAGGAATCTACGAAAACGAAGAGGATAAAGTATGGTAGTATTTTTGGTCGGTGGCGAGAGCAGACTGATGGATGCCCTGATCACCAAAATGGAAAAAGACGGACATAAAACATATCTGCTTACGGGAAAGCGGGATGGAAGAGGAAAGTACCGCCGCGTATTTGAACGGTACAATTTCCCGTACGACAGCGAGAGCGTCCGCGAAATCTTTTCAAACGTAAACCCGGATCTTGTGATTTTTCTCGGGGCCTATGATACCAACTATGACTGGAGCGATGCAAGAAGAGAGTCTGTCCGTTTCACGGCGGATCTGACCAATCTTCTGTCCGCTTACGCATTCAATCCCAAAGGGCGATTCGTCTACCTGTCCTCCGAGGCAGTTTACGGCCGGTCCTATATGGCGGATATTCACGAGACAGAACCGGCATCCGCCAAAAGCTTTCAGGCGATGGCGATCCTGCAGGGCGAAAATATCTGCAAGAGCTACCGCGACACGAGAGAGATGGACACACGGATTCTGCGGTTTGATCATCTGTATGATATTCCGCGGAAAGGAAAAGCAGACAACAATCCGTGTTTCCAGATGACGCTGGAGATGCTGAAAACAAATCAGATTGCAGCCAACAGCCGCAACACGTTTTCGATGATCTATCAGAACGACGCCGTCGAATTTGCGTACCGCGTGATGATGGAGGAACACCCGAAGTATCCGCTGTACCACATCACATCGGGAGAAGTCATCACACAGATGGATCTGGCGAAACTGATTCAGCAGAACGCAGGCTGTGCAGCGTCCCGGAATGCAGGGATTGCTGCGGCGGAGGGAAAGTATCTTCTTTTTCTGGATGCAGACGATAAACTGGATGAGAAAAATGCGATACGTTCTATGGTGATACAAGCCGAGGAGAAAAAAGCGGATATTGCAATCGGAAAGTATCATAGATGGAAGGAAAATGGTGAAAGCGTTGAAAGCGGAAGTTCATTAGAAGACGAAGAGCCAGATAGCATCGCTTTTCGGTTTAAGGGTTTCTTCCAATTCGGAAGTTTATCGTACGACTGGGGAAAACTTTATCGAAAAGATTTTTTGATAGAACATGAACTATGGGTCCCGCAATATACTTACGCGGAGGACAAAGCACACAATTTCCGCTGCTGCGCATGCGAACCGAAATATGCTTTTGTACCGCAGAGCATTGTGCTCTACCGGGAAAATCTGCAGTCTGCGACGTTTCGTCCGAAAAAGAAGCTGATGCAAAACTGGATTCAGATTGCCTCGGACTTTGAAGCGTTTTTGAAGGAACGCAGGATTGAAAAGGATTATGGTGACCTGATGCTGTTTCACCTGGTGATTGGTGCAATGTATCTGGCGAAGGAAGAGATGACGTATGAAGGAGAAAATGTTTCTGTGGTCAGAAAGCTGCTGAAACAGTATGGGTCAGATCCGTTTGTTCGAAAAACCCTGACGATACGGAATTGCCTGCATTACGGAGTTCAAATCAAATCGGTATTCTGGAAACTATTAAGCTTCACCCTCGTATTATTTTTACGTATTCACGCATATGGTTTTTTGTCAGCCATCCTCGTTTTCATGTCCCGGCTTGGAATTGACAGTCTGTAGACGATTCCTGACAAATCTTTCTTTTTTCTGAATGTTTTTAACTTTGCTTGTTATTTTTTCATCATTATAGTATGATGAATACAACAGCCAATTTTTTCAGAAAGGGGGAAAAACGCATGGGTATTACAGCTTACCTGCCGGTTTACTGGCTGATCGCACTCGTCGTTTTTTTAGTGATTGAGGCAGCAACACTTGGTCTTGCGACGATCTGGTTTGCAGGTGGGGCGCTTGTTGCTTTGATCGCTGCCATGTGCGGAGCCGGGATTGTGATTCAGATCGTACTGTTTCTTGTTGTATCGCTGGTACTTCTGTTTTTTACACGTCCGTTCGCCGTTCGCTTTCTGAATAAGGATACACTGAAGACGAACGTGGACCGTGTGGTTGGCATGGAAGGAGTCGTGACGGAAGAAATCTCCAATCTTGCGGGAACCGGAAAGGTTTCGATTGGAGGAAACATGTGGACTGCGCGTACAGAGAACGAAGGAGGTACGATTCCCGTGGATGCAGTCGTTACGGTGCTCCGTGTGGAAGGCGTCAAGCTGATTGTAAAGGTCAAAGAAAAAGAAGGAGGAAATGAAACATGAGTGGTGGAGGAATTGCAGGAATTTTATTGATTGTGCTTCTTGTGATTGTACTGTTTATTGCAGCATCGTGTGTGAAGATCGTGCCGCAGGCCAGTGCTTACGTTGTTGAGAGCCTTGGAAAATACAAAGGCACCTGGGCAACCGGTCTTCATTTTAAAGTGCCGTTTATCGAGCGCGTGGCCATCCGCGTGAATTTAAAAGAGCAGGTGGTGGATTTCCCGCCGCAGCCGGTTATCACAAAAGATAATGTTACGATGCAGATTGATACCGTTGTATTCTTCCAGATTACCGATCCGAAGCTGTTTGCATACGGTGTTGTCAATCCGCTGATGGCAATTGAAAACCTGACGGCAACAACACTTCGAAACATCATCGGAGATCTGGAGCTCGATGAAACGCTGACATCCCGTGAGATCATCAATGCCAAGATGCGTTCAACACTGGATGAAGCCACTGATCCATGGGGCATCAAGGTCAATCGTGTAGAGCTGAAG
>ENA-ORNF01003248-ORNF01003248.1-human-gut-metagenome-genome-assembly--contig:-NODE-3248-length-10905-cov-3.181475_pt1 | contig 10905 bp, 20 predicted proteins | sample MGYA00242110_ERZ509012 | MGnify/ENA primary metagenome ERZ509012 (study PRJEB26280, sample SAMEA2338714) | human gut metagenome | biome: human gut; feature: human-associated habitat; material: faeces... | reverse complement strand
GCTCTTCCAACTGATTCGAGAACCGACATACTGCATTAGCGGGAATACGGTTGACCGGAAAACAAACCAGAACGGGTCAGGCGTAAGAGAAAACGGATCCTTTACAGTTAACACTGTTGACCGGCACGCGGTGGTATACAGCATTCAAGAAGAAAACCCTGCGCAACCGGTAGTTTTGGAAAGCAATCAGGTTCACGCAACGGTCACGCAGACGGGTATTTGCCCAACATTACCGGCGAGTATGGGCCTTGGCGGCGGGGATGTCCCAATGATTACGGACCATCCAGCAGACAAGCCTGTTGTTTTTGAAAACCATGCGCAGGACGCACGGTACAAGGAAGCCCCCACCTGTTCCCCAACTGTCACAGCCCGTTGGGGAACAGGTGGGGGAAATACGCCGCTCGTGGCCGTGCCGGGGCAGGTCACAAGCTACGGCATCGGCAATGGACAGGCACACGCCTACGCCAGTAAGGAAAAATCCGGGACGCTGGACACCATGCACGATGCGCAGGCTGTGGCAATCGAATACTCCGGCTGCCTGAATCCATGGGACACGCAGGCGCGGCGGGTATATGGCGAAGATGGCACATTCCCAGCACTTCCGTCCAGAGAATCAGCGGGCGGGAACCAGCAGGCGGTACTTGCTGGGCAGAGAACAAGATGGATTGTCCGCAGGCTGACACCAACAGAGTGTGAACGCTTGCAAGGCTATCCGGACGGATGGACAGACATTGGGGAATGGACGGACACCAAGGGCAAAAAGCACAAACCGGCAGACAGCCCACGCTATAAAGCACTTGGAAATTCCATTGCGTTGCCGCAGTGGTTCTGGATTGCACAGAAAATGAAGCCGTACATGGGCGATGGCGCAAAGTTGGGAAGCCTGTTTGACGGGATTGGCGGCTTCCCACTGGTATGGGAAACTACATACGGCATCGGGACTGCTCGGTGGGCATCGGAGATTGAAGAATTTCCGATTGCCGTTACAAAGAAACGCTTCCCGGAAAGGAAAGAATATGAAAATTGATGTGGGAAAAATCGCTCTGGTGGCGGTCATGATTGCAGGCATACAGACCGGTGTGCTTTATCACCGTATTGATGATCTGGAATGTCAGCGGGATATTTACAAGTCCCGGTATGAGGACTGGGAAGGCGTTTCAAAGGAAGTGGCAGAATACGCCGACACACTGCGGGATTCTCTGAAAGCACGGGACCGGCTGGATGGGAAGCTGCTGGTTGAAGATGCTGGAGATTTTCTCTGTACAGCCTATTGCACCGAAAAGCGAGAGCACATCTGCGGAACAGGAACCGGGATCACAGCCAGCGGTGCCCCCGTGGAAGCTGATGTGACGGTGGCGGCAGACCCGGACGTGTTCCCGTTTGGGACTGTCCTCTATATCGAGGATGTAGGAGTGCGGATCGTTCAGGACAAAGGAGCGGGAATCCAGGGAAAACACTTGGACATAGCCGTTTCTGGAAGCCACGAAGATGCACTGAGCTGGCAAGGCTATGGAACGCACCGGGTCTGGATCATCCAGGAGGCAGCGAAGTGATGTGGGGCAAGCTCCAAACGCACAGAGACAAGAAAAATGACGCAGAAGTTTTGGCTATTGCTGCTGCGGGTGCCCCGTTGGATGTCATGGCTATGTTTTTTGAATCACACATTGAGGAGTTGCCTGACTTGTGCGTTGAAAAACTTGCAGAAGCAGTTGATAAACGCGCCAGCGATACTCCATGTCACCGGGAATCTGAAAACTGGAAAGACCTTGCAGCTTGGGCAAGAATTGAACTTAAAAGGAGAAAAAGCAATGGACGGATTTGTGAAAACACTGGGTGTTCTGATGGTTTTGGCAGCTGTGGCACTGTGGGCGGCACTGATTTTCTTTGTGCCTGCCGCACTGATTAAGTTCCTTTGGCTTTATCTGGTGGCATGATGGACAATGAAACGCTGACACGGATTCTGTCCGCACGATTTATAACGTGTAATGAGCAGGCCCGAAAAGGCAGTAAGGGATGCACGAAAGAGTGCAAACTCTATGAGCTGCAAGAACCGGGTATGACCTGCCGGGACAGCGTCCTTCTCCACGCAGAGGAAGCAAAGAAAATTTTGAAAATAAGGTCGCACAACTCCTGACACAGGCCGCCCGCTGCGGCGGCCTTTTTTGTGAGCATGGGAACAGGCCCGGCCCGGTTCAACTCCGGGATTGCCCAAAACTGAAAGGAGAACACACCGATGCAGAGGTACTACATTTTGCTGAAAGCGACCGGTGCTGGTGGGTGGCCGGGTTGGCTGCCGTACCGGCTGGATGCGGACAGCGCCGAACAGGCTGTTGAAAAAGCCAAGGAGCAGGCCGAGAATCATTACCCGGAGTACGAAAAGTTTGAAGTTCAGGCTATCGAAATTGAAAGGAGAAGCAAATGAAGCTGGCAGCAATCGCAAAGCTCATTAAGGCAGATGGGTACTGTAAACTCTACAAAGTGTTCTATGACGATTGCAGAACCTATGATTTGTACATTGGAACCAAAACGGCAATCTTCCCGCTGACCGGATTTCCGAAGGCACAAAATGAAAGTGAGTTGGCAACCCTCCTGGGCATCAGCAAAAAGGAATGGGCAGACATCGAGTTTGATAATGACTGCCCGGATGATCTCCATCACATCGAAGGGATGGATTTGGACGACACGGCAGACGGAGAAATGGACTGCGTGACCGGAAGAATCGGTATCCGGTACTGCGGGTGTGAACTGGTTCCAATGATCGAGCCTGTTTCGGGAACGGTCGGTTTTGTGGATGCAAAGCAGATCATGCCGGTGGCGGACGAGATCCGAAAGAGCGGATATTTCAAATACTGCGCCCGAAAGATGGCAAGTGGTAGCCGCTACTATGTTATCAAAGACGGTATGGTGGTGCGCGGTGCGGTACTTCCTGTAAAGCTGGAACCTTTGGCAAAGTCTGGGTTGCGTGAGCTTGCAGATATGGTGAAAAAGACAAAGGATGTTGCCGATGTAGAGGACTTGAGCGAGCAGGAGGACAAAGAGGATGCGTAAGGCTGTGAAACTGCTGGCTTTGACCACCTTGACTGCTGCACTGTGCGCTACACTGACCGGGTGCGAAGCTGTCAAGGATGCAACAATCGGCGAAAATCCGGTCAAGACGGTATATGTTTATCTGCCGGATGGCACTTTGCTGGACAAAGGAAGGGCAGACAAGGTAAGTTCATTTGCACACAATGATCGTATCGTGAAAGTCACGATTGACGGGAAAACATACGAAACCAGCTGGGCCAATGTGGTTTTAGTGGAGGAATAACGATGAGCAAGATTTTGAAAAGTGTAACCTTGGGTGATGTGAAAAACGGTGGCATCTTCAGAGCGCTGGGCAAGGAGTTTGTGAAGCTGGATGCGGACGAACACGGCTGCCTTGTACTGGCAAAGGACATTTGGACGAGAATGCCGTTCCGCGACGGCGACGACCCGGAATGCCCCAACGATCTGCGCCGGAGCGAGATTATGCCATATCTGGGTAACTGCCTGGCAGAGTTTACAAAGAACGGCACTCCGCTGAGTACATTCATTCCGCTCAGAATCGACCTTCAGGACACGACCAGCCAGAACGAATACGGAATCTTTGAAGTGAGGATTGGCCTGTTGACCCTGCGCGGGTACGGAAAATATTGGCGGCTGATCCCGAAGGTAGATGCGCCGTGGTGGTTGGCAACGCCTTACGGTACGCCGAATTGCTCTCCGTACACCCGCAGCAGCCGCAGCGTCTGGGACGTCGAGCCTGATGGTTCCAACGACTACTGGTACTACTACAACACCTACGGTGTTCGCCCCGTTTTGTGCTTTTCCTCTGCACTCTTGGTCTCTGTCGAGGACGAAAGAGAGGCCGGGTTTTCGCTTTCCGATGTTCCGCTGGATGACCTGCTGGCCGAAATCAAGAGCCGGACGGAGGGCTAATCATGAATGCGGTAAAAAATGACGTGAAGCGGCTGGTCAAAATCGAGTTGGCCGCTGCCAATAAGAAGTTTCGGATGTTTGCTGGGCCACATGAGGGCGCGGGAATCATCCAAGAAGAAGTCGTGGAAGCTGCGCAGGAGATGAACGGTCTGTGCCGGGAACTTAACGCTATGTGGATAGGTGTTTACTCCAACAATCCGCAGATCTCCACGAAAGGCGTATACGACCGGGCTGTTGCCCTGGCCGTGGAAGCTATCCAGACGGCGGCGATGGCCCGGAAGTTTGAGCGCAGCCAACGCCGTCGCTGGCCGGGAGCGAAGGAGCCGCACTATGGCGAAGGAGAATGACGCACCTACCGAAATCGAGACCATCACGCTGACCATGAGCCGCCCAGTGGCGGAGGCTGTGCAGACTGCCTGCGAGTGGTATCTGCGGCTGCACATGGGACAGTTTTGGGATGTAGCCGATGATCTGTGCATGGCAAAGTTCTATTCCGATGCCAAACATAATGAGTTCAAGACAAAGGAACAGCGGGACAACGCTTTCACGGTTTCAATCCACCGCCGGAACGATATGCAGGATGGACTGGATAACCTATATCGCCGGTACGTTCTCCCTGCCCCAATCTCCGACCTGATGGAGATTCCGTACCGGGCAGAACAGGTATGGCTTGTCATTCGCCACGCCTTGGCATGGCATGACAAGCCGGAGGGCGATCCATGGAATGTGTGCTTTGATAAGCCACTGAACCGCAGCGACCAGCCGCAGCCGGTAGTAAAACTCAATGAAAAGCAGGAGGCAAAGAAATGAGAAAGATTTTTATGGTGGGAGCATCTGCGGCGGCAAGCGTTTTGCTGATGACGGGATGCAACAAGCAGGTAATTGATTTGACCTACGAATATTCGCAGGCACAGATTAAAATGCCGGATGGAACCGTAATTGAGGGCAAGGTGGATAGCTGGAACGATTATGAAGGCGACCAGTTACAGGTCAAAATTAACGGAACAACATATCTGGCCCATTCGTCAAACGTGGTCCTCTGGCACTGAGCAAGGGCAAAGTTCGGGATCGAGAGGAAAAAGGAACACAGGATGATGGAACCTGAAAGAACCTGCTGCACCTGCCGCTGGCATGAGGGCTACACCTGGGTATGCTTCAACGGCAATTCTCCGAACCGTGCCGACTTCACTGACCCGGAGGACACCTGCGAGTGCTGGGAAGTCAGAACGGAAGAAAACAGCATCGGTGACTACGAAGTAAACTAATCAAGCTCTAATCAAGAATTAAGCAAGCCCGTCGTTAAATTGCCGCCCTGACGAGGCGGCAAGGGGCTTGTATGTGTAACTTAATCTAGCGACCACGGAAGAACACGCCGGGGAAAGCGGGGGTCAAGGGGGAGAAAACGAGGGCGGGTCTGTGGGGCTTGACGGAATAGGAAACTTAGAAAGACCTGCCCGGCGTTGTATCCCCCTTGTCCTGCGAAGCCGTGTGTGTTTGGTCCACAGAAAAGAAAATCCCAGTAGAACTTTGCGGAAGGAGGAAGTGAACGGTGCGGGCATGGTACATTCGGGAGCAGAAACACATTCTCGGAACATCCGATTATGCAGAAGTGGATCTCTTTGAAACAACGGACAAGGAACACACCGCGAGCACCCGCCGCAAAAGAGAGCTGGCAACCTCCATTGCGCAGCAGAAGTATAACGACATGATAGCGAGACGGTATTTCTGCCAGCTGGCCTATACGAATTTCGGGGAAAGCGACTGGGCGGTCACGTTTACATACGACCACGGCCACCAGCCAGCACCCGGAGATTTTGACCAAGTAGACCGGGACTGGACGAATTTTACCCGCCGCTTGAAGCGCTTCTGCAAAAAGATGGGTCGAGAAGCATCCAAGTGGATGCAGGTTGCAGAGTACAGCGTGGTGGACGAGGACGGGAAAGTTACCGGCAGACACCACCATCATGCGATCCTGCAAGGCAATCTGACATGGCAGGAGATCAAGGACTTGTGGCGGGACAGCACCGGGCGGCCGATGGGGCTTGTGAAAGTTGAACCTATCGATCTGACCTGTTCCAGCTTTGAACGATTGACGACCTACATGACGAAAGCCCGCGCCCGTATCCGGCGCTGGCGACAGAGCCAAGGGCTGCAAAAGCCGAAAACCCCGCGTCCGAACGACACCAGATGGAGCCGCAAGCGCTTTGACGAAGCGTTTGCTTTGCCGGATGATCGTGAATACTGGGAGAAAAAATACCCCGGTTATACCCTGCGCGAGTGCGAACAGCACATCACGGGAAACAACACCAAGCACCTGATCGTGAAACTGAAAAAGAAGCCGGACACCCGGCGGAAGAACAGGAGGAACCAGCCATGAGCGCCAGACTGGAACTGGACGACCTGCCGCCGCGCTACCGTGCGCAGGCGGAAAAGCAGCTTGCACAGAGAAGGTGCGGGGGCAAAGCTGCACCTGCATCGTTGGAAGCCGCTGTGAATGCCGCCAGATCGACCGGACACGAGTTTGACAGCCGGGGCGAGTATGACTACTACATGGGAACTGTTCTGCCCAAAGTCCAGAGTGGCGAGGTCGTGAAGGTAGAGCTGCACCGCAGGTTTACTATGCTGCCGGAAAAAGAATACGGCAATGTGAAGCTCCCGGCGGCGCACTATACCCCGGATTTTGTGCTGACCTATGCTGATGGCACGGTTGAGGTGGTGGAAGTGAAAAGCAAATTCACCCGGCGGCAGCAGCGTGATTACATCCACCGCCGCCGTATGTTTATCGATCTTGTGGCAGAACCGCAGCACTGGCGGTTTATTGAGCATATCACGCCAGATACGGCGGAAGAAATCAGAAAGTGGAAGCGCCTGGCCGAACAGGCGGGAAAGGATTCATCATGGGAAAAAGCAGGGCAAGGATGCCAGCATTCTACCGGCAGAGCATCCAGAATGCAGTGAATCAGCAAATCAACATCGGCAAGTCGAAGCACCGCACGACGCTGAACCGTGAGGCAATCGGGCAGGTCGTTTCGTACTGCGCAGTTGCCGCGGCACATGATCTCTGGGACTGGGGCGAGAAAGAATCTACGCTCCTGACCTTGAAGATGAACAATGCTGCATCCAGGTATATCATGGATCACGACAAGTACGGTGCACCGGAAGCCCTCAAGCGGCTGGAAGCACGCACTGCCCACCTGATGCCGGAAGAATTTTGGCTCCCGGCGGGTGGTCTGGTAGGCTCTGAAAAAAAGCTGCGTGTTCTGGCTGAACGCCGGGACGCTGCAAAGATGATCGTTCGTTTCTTTGCGGAATCACTGGAAGAAATGGAATATACCCCTGAACAAATTGAGGCCGTGAAGGAAGAAATCAAGAAAAATTACCAGCAGTTCCTCGGCTGGGTGGACGATGGCGGAGAAGAATTTGCCTATGATCGTCTGCGCCGGGTCATTGAGGACATTTACGGCGTGGGTGCCATGGTTGAGCGCGTCAAGGGTGAAGAACCCGTTTTCGGAGAACCCCTTTTCAAGAAAGATTTTTGATTTTTTGGGAGGACTGAGCAGTGAAAGTACACGAGGCGGAGGCAATCTTGAAATATTATGCGGACATCCCGCAGCGGATAGAGATCATCCGCCGTCAGTGTACCGCACTGAGCGATGAAGTGGACCCCATGCAGGGCATGGGCACCGATGGAATGCCCCGTGGCGGAACGCCTGGGGACAGCACGGCGGCGATGGCCTGCCGGATGGATGAACTGGGCATTGGAGACCAACTGCGTCAGCTGGAACAGCAGCGGGCGGTTTTGCTGGGAGATCAGCGTATCATCCAGGGACAAATGAACAGGCTGGACAGTGGCCACAATATGATTTTGACCGAGTTCTACATCAGCCACAAAAAATGGCATGAAGTGAAGCAGAAAGTTCCGTACAGTGTGCAGCACTTGAAGTACCTGCGGAACGTGGCTCTTGCACAGCTGGGAAGGAACCTGGAACGGCTCCCGGAGTGCGCCGCTTTATTATCGCGTGCGTTAAACACGCGCGAGGAACAGCGCCGAGCGGATGCCTGGGCGGAGGGTGACATTCTCTTATAGGCAAGGCTGCCTGCGGAACTTCATGTGCAGGCGCTTCCGCAAAATCGTGTCCGATGGCCGTGGAAAAACAAACACGACTATCCTGAAAATCCGAAAAAAGGCATAGAAATAACCCGGCGGGCAGTTGGCCTACCGGGTTTCGTGCAAAGGAGACTGAAAATGGGAATCAAAATTGAACTGACCGATGATGAAATTGTTGAACCGTCTGGCGGAATAGCAATGTTTGACCTTCCGGGCAGAGAATTTCCGGGGAACAAGGATGTGCTGTTTGATCTGCGCTGGTCTGTGATTCCGCGGAGAGAGGGCGGAATTGAAGTCTTTGGCGGAAATGATGGCAAAATAGTCCTGGAATCGGAAGAAGAGGTAAAGGATCTGTGCGAAGCTATGATACGTCAAATTAGAGCAAAACCGATATTCTCGGATTCAGGAGAGCCGCTGCTGGACTGCCAATCTGAAAGGCGGGCAGCTGAACCGGATTTACGCGAAGGAGGACAAAGTGAAGATCAAAATTGAGATTGACAGCGGCATGATAAGCCCGCGAGAATATGCCGTTAGAACCATCGCAAAAGAAATCGTGAAAACTGGAATCAAAGAAAAGCAGATCTGGTACAACGAAGCGGCAATCCAAACCGAATTGGAAAATGCAGAGGTAGGAAGGCTCGTCAGGTGTTGGTTAAAAAATGTTTGGCCGCTTCCACAGCTACGTTCTTTGCAATCTCGATTATCACATCTGCGCTGAAAGAGCCGGCCTTTTTGGCAACGCTTTTGACCTTTTCCCAGTTCGTATCAGACCGAATGTTTTCAAGAAATCTATGCCCATCAGGCGTAATGCGGGAAATGGGAATGCGATAAGTGTCTTTCGAGAAAAGCGTTTCAACAAACCCGGATTTGACGCAATACTCAACGGCGTAAAAGAGATCGTCGTTGTCGTAGGTCTTTTCAAGTTCAAGCTGGTAGGCTGGCGGTGTTTCCGGGTCATCCAGCAGGAAGTCGTTCACATTGTTTTTCTGGTAAGAAATGAAATAGCAATAGTGGTTATAGTCTGTGTACTCTTCTGCGCAAAGCATAACGGCGCGGACGCAATCCATGTTTAACTTCATACAAACCATCCTTTCAACACTATAAGCCCGTCAGGTCATCGACCCGGCGGGCTTTTTGAATTTCGTGATTTACTTTTCGTGTGGCGGCTGGTCATCCGGCGGAGCGTTGCGCTTGATGATGATCTGCGCCTCGTTGGGATCCCGACCTTCCTCTACGTTGGCCTGGGCAATCTGTTCAGCCAGACCTACCGGCAGACCGTTTTCGTCCAGCGGACCGGTGTAGCCGTCGTAGTCCACGATGTTGATGCAGGGCGGTGGCGGGACGGTTTTGTAATACCTGCCGTCCTCATAGTTCTGATCCGTGACCCGGTTCCAGTAACCAATGTCGCCGTGCTCTTCCTGGGCGGCTTCCATTGCGTCTCTGGCCTGTTCTTCCGTCAGGCCATCGAACAGCAGGCGGGAGCCGTCCGCAAAAGCAGCGACCAAACGCCACGGGGCAAAAAATTCAATTTCGTCCATGAATATGCTCCATTTCGTGCCGTTTTGGTGAATGAGTTGAAGTTTTGATAACGAAAAAGTTCAATTCAATCACAAAAAAGTGAATTTCGTGGTTAAAAAGCTGCTTTTCGTGTCTAAGACCGGATTTTTGCAGATAAATTGCAAATTTCGTGGTCAAAAAGTAAGATTTCGTGAAGTAAGATTCTTTACTCCGGGATGTAACCATTCAGGCAGCGATTAAAACCGCGTTTCGTGAGGGCATCGGTAACTCTGTCCTCTGGGAAGTAGTAAGTAGACCCGTCTGCCGCAGGAACAGCCCCGGCGGGATGCTCTGCACCGGTGCACCAGTCTGCTTCCGTGTCATACTTTCGGTGCAGATACTTGTAAACGTCCCTCTGGGCCTTGTCGAATACCTCAACGAACGAGAAAGACGCGCACGGTGGCAGTTCCGTTGCCAACATTGGCACGTTCTGCGCCAGCCATTCGGCCATCACCGCTTTTGCGGCATTTCGTTTCGGCTTGCCCTCCCGGTGCACCGCATCCAACAGCTGCACCACAAGCGGCTTTGGCAGGTCGTTCAACACCTCTTCCAGCGGGTAAGGATTTTCGTGCAGCAGCGGAGAGGTGCGCAGCTCCGGCACGAGATCCAGATCGTGACAGGTTACAGGCTTCTGGCGGTCATCCACGCGCTCACTGGTGCGGGAAAGCATTTCCTTGATTTCGTTCTGTGCTGCATCAGAGAGCTGTTCAACCAGTTCGATGCTGTCCGCAAAGCTGATCTGTGCCTCGTTCCGTTCGCCGGTGCTGCGGCCGGTCTTATAGGCTGCGTCAATGATACCCAGTTCCATAGCCAGCCGGAAAACGTGCTTGCAGGGCTTTTTCCGGCGCACAAAATCGTTGCAGGTGCAGCTTGCAAGGCTGGTCTGGTAAGGATCTTTGCCGGAGCCGTAAAAAACACCGGTTTCGTGTTCACGGTCAATGCTGGTCGGGGTGGTCTTGCTCTGCTGGGCGCTGGCAAGGCGCTTTTCTTCGTCAGCGTCTGCGGGGTGCTCTGGCCATGGGCCGAATGCGGGAATCATAGTCATAACGGGAAACCTCCTTTTCGTGTTTCGTTACTGTCATGATAGAACAAAACGCAAACAAAAGCAATAAAAGACAAGAAGATTTCGTGCAGAGATACCAGGTCGGCGAGGCGGGGCACGGTCAAGCGGTGACGTTCTGTCACCGGTTCCGGGCACTGGATCTGGGCGATGGTGCCCTGGTTCTTCATGGTTGTTGCTCCTTTTCGTGATACTCCCGGCGGGCTGCCGGGACACTGGC
>ENA-ORNF01003247-ORNF01003247.1-human-gut-metagenome-genome-assembly--contig:-NODE-3247-length-10908-cov-2.245186_pt1 | contig 10908 bp, 5 predicted proteins | sample MGYA00242110_ERZ509012 | MGnify/ENA primary metagenome ERZ509012 (study PRJEB26280, sample SAMEA2338714) | human gut metagenome | biome: human gut; feature: human-associated habitat; material: faeces... | reverse complement strand
CAAACGGGGACGAAGAAGATGATAATTATTATTTTAGTGCAGGACGCCTGATTTGGGGATTAAGAGTACCAGGCAACGCAGCACATGCTATTGAAAAAGCTAATTTCTTGGAAGCCTATAAAGGATTCGCAAAATGGGCGCAAAGTAGTGGCAAAAACGAACAAAACTGGTATAATCAAGGAAACGCAGATAAAAGTTTATTGATTCATAACTAACACATATCAATAAATCCCGGTAAACATTGAAAATTCAAGTTACCGGGATTTATTGTATTCTGACGTGAATAGTTTTGATTCTATCCTTTCCTTTTCAGCAAATCTGTCGGACTTTCACCAAACTGCTCTCTATAACATTTGGTAAAATAAGAAGGAGAACTAAAACCGACTTCATAACCAATCTCCGCCACTGTCATATCTGACGAAGCAAGCAGGGAAGCAGCCTTCTTCAAGCGAGCGATGCGAAGCAATTCATTCGGAGAATAATTAGTCAGGGATTTTATTTTGCGATAGAGTTGCACACGACTTAATCCCATATCCTTACCCAAATCCTCTACATTCAAATTTGAATCTCCCATCTTTGCTTCAATTAAAGCCTTGAATTTTTCCACAAAGTCTTTATCCATATCACAGACATCCTCTTTCGCCAACGTTTGTCCGTCACCAAAGAACTGTTTCAGGCGGCGATGTGAATCTATCAGATTACGAACGCGTGCCAACAGCAATTGCGAACTGAAGGGCTTGGAGATATAAGAATCCGCACCTCCGTCATATCCCTGAATCCGTTGTTCATCCAAAGAACAGGCTGTCAATAGGATGACAGGAATATGACTGGTTTGTACATCCTCTTTTAATTGGCGACATAGAGTGATACCGTCCATGACAGGCATCATAATATCACTGACTACAATATCGGGGATCCGGTTAAGGGCTTGTTGCTTCCCTTCTTCTCCGTTGTAGGCTGTGAGTACTTCGAACGAATCAGCGAAGGATTCGGATATATATTTCTGTATCTCTTCATTGTCTTCTACAATCAACAGGATTGGTTTTCCGGTATCCAAAGTGGCTTCTTGTGGATATTCAAGGCTTGCTTCCGGGTTCGTCTCCTCTTGAACCGGTTCTGTAGAATCTGCGTGTAAGGCATTGGGATAGATATTATCCGTCAATAAGCTGATATAGAAAGAGCTTCCTTCGTTTTGTATGCTTTCTGCCCGGATTTCTCCTTCATGCAGGGTGACCAGATTCTTCACCAAAGCCAAACCAATGCCTGTGCCGGATGCCTGATGCTTGCCGCTTTCCTGATAATAACGGTCAAAAATATGTGGCAGGGCTTCAGCAGAAATTCCATATCCCGTATCACTTACTTTTATCTCTGTATAAGCTACTTCATTACGCATTGTCTGATACAAACTTAGAGTGACGCGCCCTTGTTCCGTATATTTGATTGCGTTGGAAATGAGATTATCCAAAACAATGGTAATGATTTCCTTATCGAAAAAAAGAAACATTTCTTCTTTCTCTATTTGAATCTGGAAGTCAATCTTGGTCTTTTGATTTAGTTCTTTGTATTTAAGTCCTATCTCATAAATCAAAGGAGCGATATTGCCTTTGCTGACGCACAATTTTTTATTTTGCGTCTCTGTCTTTCGGAATTCCAGTATTTGGTTAATCAAGTTGAGCAGCCGTAGCGCACTTTGATGGATGACAGATAACTTCTGGGCTTGTTTTGCCGGAAGTGAGGTTTCTTTTTGCATATCTTCCAAGGGACCGAGGATTAAGGTCAACGGTGTACGTAGTTCATGGGTGATATTGGTGTAGAACCGCAGACGTTCCTGATTCAATTCCTGTTCCTGCTCATGGTTTTTCTTTTCCAAAATATAGAGGCTTTCTAAATTCAGCTTCTTTTTATATGCATGCAAGATAAGATAAATGATGCTGATAGATACTAAAATATAGATAAGCTTTGCCCACCACGTCAGCCAAAGAGGGGGATTGACACGGATGGTAAGTGAAGTAGCTTCTTCCGGCCATTCTTGGTTATGTACTCGTGCTTTGATGAGGAACTCATATTTTCCCGGAGGAATGTTTCGGAAAGTGACACTGTTGTTCTCATTGACGGTGTACCATGAGTTCTCAAGCCCTTTCAGCATATAAACATACTCCACTTGGTTGACAAGTGAGTAGTTTTGCACATTAAATGTAAGTCCAAAGCTATTTTGCGCATGACTTAATTCTACATTCTGTCCTTTGGACAAGTTGATAATCATGTCGTTATTTTCCAGATTGCTCAATCGTCCTAGTATTTTCATTTCCGTGATAACTGCTACCGGAGTAGGTTGTTCATTCATTGTAATATCAGGATTAAAACAACATACTCCATTGATAGAACCGAAATAAATCCATCCGTTCTTGTTTTGCGTTACACAACCGCTTGAGAAACTTCCCGCCGGAACATCATCAGAATGACCATAGTGATAGAAACAATCTTTGGCTGTCACGTAGCAGCTGACACCTTTATTATTGCTAAACCATATATTACCTTTCTTGTCTTCTGTTATTGCACAGATATTTGTATTGGTTAAACCATCTTTTCGTTGATATGTTTTGTAGGTTAATACATTGGTTGAAGGAAAACAGACTAGTCCTTCTCCTGTCCCTATCCACATTCTTTTGTGTTTATCCTGTATGATCTGATTGACGGTATTGGAACAGAAGCCCTCCCTTTGGACAAAGGTCTTGATTTGTTGTAGATCGGGCGTGTATACGCCAAGTCCGTCTCCGAAGGTCCCAATCCAGAAACGCCCTTTCTCATCTTGAGTTATGGAGCGTATAAAGTCACTTTGTAGTTCGCTGTTTTCAGTGTTGTAGTGTCGGATAATTTCCATGTTGAGGGGATTCAATACAATGATTCCTCCGCTATATCCTACCCAGATATTATGTTGAGTATCTTCGTAGATCGTACGGACATCCTGATTGTACTGTCCCATGAGGGAGATGGAACGAAACCTTTTATTCCGAGTGTCATAATAACTGATTCCTCCTTGAAAAGAACCGAACCATAGATTTCCTTTTGAATCCTGTAAAGAGGTCAATATGAAATTGGAAGGGATGTCTCCAGTCTCTTTTTTATAAATAGCAATACGCTTGTCCCCTTCAAATACATTGATACCACCTCCGTCTGTTCCAATCCATATACGTCCTTGTCTGTCGGTACAGAGACTGCTTGCAACTTTATTGTTCAGACTGTTTTCATTGTTGGGAATCGGAGAATAACTTAATGTTGTGAATAAGGGTGGCTTTCTGCTGATAAAGTTGATTCCTCCTCCCCATGTACCTATCCAGATATTGTCAAAAGAATCTTGGAATATACACCGGGCACTTGCATTGGAAAGGCTTCGACTATCATCACCTTCCTGAATATATTCGAGGGAAATCTGTTCGGGTGAGAGAAACATACTTTGTTTGAGATCCAGTATAGTAATGCCATTAAGTTCGGAAGCAATCCAAAGTTTACCGTCGTTTAATTGTTTAATAGCCAATATCCGATTGCATAAAGCAGCATATTTATCATTTTTGTTATTCTTAAAAGTGATAAAGCTTTGATCGGTAGCATTGAAAAGAGCCAGGCCTTTATCTGTCCCTAGCCATATATTACCGTTTGTGTCTTTAGTGAGACATCGTACATCATTGCCGGGCAGGCTCTTCGGGTCGTCCGAATGATTCTGGAAGTTTTTTACACTTTTATCTTTGAGAGAAAGAATACTGAATCCGTGGCCGACATGGCCGATGTATAGATTCCCGTCTCCTCCGTCCAACACAGTCCATGTTTGTTCACAAGATAAGGCGGGCACTGTATTCTTGTTATAATGAGTGAACTGCCCACTGTTAATGTCGAGATATTCTATACCTCTATAGTAAGTACTGATCCACAAGCCATCTTCATGTTGAGCAGAAGGAGCGATGTCCGTTACGTCATTCGTAATTAGGCTATGAGGGTCATCCGGATTATGTGAATAAGCTGTAAATACCTGTTTGTTGTAATTATATGCATTTAATCCGTCCCGTTGAGTCGCTATCCATATAATGGGACGTTTATTGTCAGCATATACCCGATTGAGTTCATTGCCAGTGATTCCCTGGCTACTTTGCGATAAGTCATTCTTATAATAGGTCATGAAACGGGTCCCGTCGAATTTATTAAGTCCTTCTTCCGTAGCAAACCATAAGAAGCCTTGTTTATCTTGTGCGATACTAATCACATAATTATTAGATAATCCCAATCGTTTGATAGAATGGGATTGAGCTATCAATTGAGAAACTGATAGCAGACACAGAAAGAAAATAGAAGTAATGTGTTTCTTCATAACTCGTACTTATTCGTTTCATTTACAAGCTCAAAAATAGGAATAAATATTTTATTTAGAGTATGTAAATCGTGCATTGCACGATTTATGTAGCTTCTCTGCATGATTTTTGTCGGTTTATATAGTTGGAATCGTCTACATTTGTGATGTCGATTTGCCGATATTTTATATATTGAGAAGTCGTACCGAGATAATATTAATCATTAAATACTAATTATTATGAAAGCTAAATTGTTGCAAAGCACGGTTTTGTGGACTTTCCTTTCAGTAGCGACCTTGTTGGTTGGATGTAGTGACGATGAGGATTATAGAGATGTAGACGGACAATCTCCAACTCTTGAATTAACATCTGATCATATCCGTACATTGACAGGCTATGAATTCAAAATTGCAGGTAAAATTGTGGATAAAGATGGTATTCGTTCTATTAATCTACAATGTGCAGAGCTTTACTTGGACAAGACAATTGAATTGTTAACTCTTTATTCAGAATCATTGTATGAGTATAATCTGAATTATGGTTTCACTATTCCTGAAAAAACAAAAGGTGACAGTTTTACTATAAAGGTAACAGTTACAGATTTAGGTGGGCGTACAGCAACAAGCGATGTCCTGATTACGATGGATGGTGATTATACAGAACCAGTCTTGACTCCGTCTATTGGTCTTTTAAGTGATAATATTAATATAGTGTTGTCTGAAGGCACTTCTAAAACATTCCGGTTCACTGCACAAGATAATAAGGAATTGGATTATCTGGAATTGGCTGTTCCTGATTTGGAAATCTTGGAACGTCTGGATATTGAAGAAGGAGAGAAAAAAGGAACATTGAATACTACTGTTGTATTTCCTTCTGATAAGACTGGGACCTATACGTTGGTTATACGCGCTGTTGATACTTTTGGCAATGTTGCGGAAAAGAACTATTCAGTACTCGTTTCCAGAGTGAAAGATTATGAGAATATGTATCTGGTTGATTTTGAAGGAACAGACAGCAAATTGCTAACAGGTAATGACGTATGGGGAGTTCCAATGCCTATAGAACGAGTAACGAATTTCACCTATAAGGCTCGTTGTTATTCACCTGCTCCAAATACCCCGATCCGTTTCATTACAAGCAAATATAGTTTTAGCATCTGTTTTGGTGATGACAAAAATAATCCGGGAAAACTAACTGGCATTTCTGAAGATGTACAGCCGATTATTCTACCTGAAAAGAGCTATTATGAAATAAACTTTAATACAGAAGAAGGAACCTATACAGTAGAAGCTTATTCTCCGGGAACACCAATTATTGACGGACTTAAAATGGGATTCGTTGGCGGATGGTTTGATGGTGCCAAAGGCTGGGACGGACCTAAGAATGTCTATGAATTGACTCAAGATCCGGATAATCCGCATTGTCTCACAGCAGAATTGACTTGGAGTAAACAAGATTCTTTTGACGTGACAATCACTCCTTATGATGCAAATGGTGCTTGGTTGGAACCCGGTTGGCGTTTTGACGGTAAAAACGAATCATTTGCTACTAATACTAATGATTCATCTAAAAAGGTACCCGCAGGTAAATACACCTTTATATTTGATACACATCTTGTTCAGTCTAAATTACTGAAGAAATAATTAAAATAATACCATAAAAACATGAAACGATATCTATTTTTATTATTATCGTTCTTTGCGCTGAACCTTTATGCTCAGCAGGGAAATCTGACTGGTACTGCTATTGCAGCTAGTGATAAAGAACCAATGATTGGTTTGACCGTTCTGGTGAAGGGTACTACAAATGGTACTGTCACAGATTTGGATGGAAACTACACATTGACTAATGTTCCTAAAGATGCGACTATTGTATTTTCCATGATTGGATATAAGACACAAGAAGTCAAAGTCAATGGAAAGAATGTCATTAATGTAGTCATGGAAGATGATACACAAGCTTTGGATGAAGTAGTTGTTATCGGTTATGGTGCAGTGAAGAAGAGTGACTTGACAAGCTCTATATCTGCTATCAAAGGAGATGAACTGAAAAAACTGACTGGCGGTAATGCCATGAATGCTTTGCAGGGAAAGATTAATGGTGTGCAGATTACCGGTGGCGGCGGTCCGGGTACTTCGCCTCGTGTTATTATTCGGGGGGTATCTACTGTCAATGGTTCTGACCCGTTGTATGTTGTTGATGGAATGCCGGTGGGAACCAATATCAATTTTCTTGACCAGAACGATATTGAATCCATGCAAGTGCTGAAAGATGCTTCTGCAGCAGCTATTTATGGTACACGTGGTTCTAACGGCGTTGTTCTTATTACTACCAAGAAAGGTAAAAAGGGAGCTACCCAATTCGGTTTCTCAGCTTCTGCCGGTTTTCAGACGTTGAAGAAACCGGAGATGGCAAAAGCTTCCGAATATGAATATGTATTCAAAGCGCGTTATATTAATGATAATGCAGAGCCACGTTATAACAGCAAGGAGAATATAACAGATGCGGAAGGTACTGACTGGTGGGATGAAAGCATGAAAAAGACAGCACTGATTCATAACTATAATTTTAATTTCTCCGGAGGTACGGATAAGTTGCTTTACTCTGCTAATATTGGTTATTTCGGACAAGACTCACAATACACTGTAGGTAACTGGCAAAAGCTGACAGCTCGTTTCAGTATGGAATATACTTTTAATAGTATAGTAAAAGCAGGTATTGACTTTACCCCGAAATATGAAAATTGGACAGATGCTCCCAATTTATTGGGTAATATAATGGCTATGGACCCCACAACTCCGATCATGCGTCCTCAAAGTGAATGGACGACAAATAAATACGACAACTATGCCCGTTCCAGCAACAACTTGGTGTGGAATCCGGTTGCACAATTAGCTCGTATGGATAAACATAGTGATGAATATGGTTTATTAGCCAATCCGTATGTAAATATTGAACCGATTAAAGGTTTGGTTATTCGTTCACAGTTTGGTGTCAATGCCCGTTTCCGTATTTCAGATGAGTTTACTCCTTCTTTCAATATCGATACATTAGAGAAATCCGATTACAGCAAAGCATATCGTAAAACCGATAATTGGGTGGACTGGAACTGGACAAATACAATAAACTGGATTAAGAGTTTTAATCATAAACACAATTTGAATGTGATGGCTGGTTATACGATGGAACGTTTCCAGGAATATTGGTTGGAAGGGTCAAAAGAACGTACTCCTACCAATGAAGAGAACCTGCACTATGTTTCAGCCGGTACGCAGAATCCGCAGACGGCAGGCGTGAATGCCTATTCTTCATTGATCTCTTATCTGGGACGTGTGATGTATAATTACAACGACCGTTACTATTTGACTGCTTCTATCCGTGTAGATGGTTCTTCTAAATTCATGAAAGATAATCAATACGCTACTTTTCCGGCAGTATCTGCGGCATGGCGTATTTCAGAGGAGCCATTCATGAAAAAACAGCATATCTTTGATAACTTGAAGATTCATGCAGGATGGGGACGTGTGGGTAATCAGAATATTGACAATTCGGCTTATCAGTCTACTATTGGATCTGCCGATTATGTATTTGGTGGCAATCGTGAGATTGGTACAGCGGTAGGTTCAATTGGTAACTCATTGATTCGATGGGAAACTGTAGAAGATTATAATATCGGTATTGATATGGCATTTTTGAAAAACCGTTTGTCGGTGACTGCAGAATGGTTCCGTAAAGAATCCCATGATATGCTGCTGAAAAAAGATAATATGCTGATTTTAGGGTTCCCGATGTGGAATGGACAGATGTGGGAGAATGTAGGTAAAATGAGAGCTACGGGTTGGGAACTTTCTATTAACTGGGAAGATCGTAAAGGTGATTTTGATTATGGAATTGGATTGAACCTGTCATCCGTTAAAAATAAAGCTATTAAACTATTGGGTTCTACTCCGATTAATGCCGGAAGTTTTAATGGAGATTACATCATACGTAATGAAGAAGGTGGTGAGATCAGCCGTTTTTATGGATATGTGGCTGATGGTATTTTCCAAAATCAGACTGAAGTAAATGCACATACCGATGAATATGGAACAGTCATTCAACCCAATGCTCAACCGGGAGATATTCGTTTCAAGGATTTGAACCATGATGGTAAGCTGGATGATAATGATAAGACTTTTATTGGAAATGCATTTCCAGATCTTATGGTTGGTATTAATGCCCGTTTAGCATGGAAGAATATTGACTTTGCAGCTAATTTCTATGGTACAATAGGAAACGATGTATACAACACGACTAAAGGACGCTATTCGGGAGTGTCGGGTGAGAATGTATATGCCGGAACCTACAATGCTTCTTGGCATGGTGAGGGAACAAGTTATGATTTACCCCGTCTGTCGTACAATGATGCCAATCAGAACTGGACACGTGTTTCTTCTTTCTATGTGGAAGATGGTTCTTATTTACGTTGCAAGCAGTTGCAGATAGGATATACATTGCCAAAGAAATGGACGAAGAAAATTTCATTGCGCCTGTCTTTCTCGGCACAGAATCCGTTCACTATTACCGGATATTCAGGAATGGACCCTGAAGCGGCTGCCTTAGGTACTGAAGGAAAAGTAACAGAGTCGGGTATTGATTGGGCAGGGTATCCTAACCCGCGTACATACCTTTTTGGAATCAATATGAATTTCTAATGCTATTAACAGAGATAAGAATATGAAAAAATATATTTTAGGCTTGACTATAGCCGCTTCTACATTGTCATTAGTCGGTTGTTCGGATTTCCTGGATACGCCAGTACTCGGTCAGCAGGATTTGAGTGAATATTTTGTGAATGAAGATCAGTGCAAGCAGCAGATTACAGGATGTTATCAATCCATATTCTGGGATGACTGGTGGCAGGTACAGAAATTTTATTTGTGCGGTGATATGTGTACGGATGATATGTGGGTCGGTAATACTGGTGAAGATCAGGGGGCTTATGAAGATCTGGCCTTTTTTACAGGTGATGCATATGGTGGAGGAGAATGTAGTCAGAACTTCTGGCAATATCGTTACAAGGGTATATTGCGGTGTAACATTGCGATTGAGAGAATACCAGATGTAGAGTTTGAGGACGAATCGTTGAGAGATCGTTATGTGGCTGAAGCTAAATTCTTACGCGCTTATCAATATTTTGATTTGGTGAGATACTTTGGTGGTGTGCCGTTAGTACTGGGGATGAAGATGCCTTCGGAGATAGAAGGGATTCAGCGTGCTTCTGCAGCAGAGGTGTACACACAGATTGAGAATGACCTGAAAGATGCTGCTAATGTATTACCTGTTAAAGGTGAATATGCCAGTGCCGACTTAGGGCGTGCCACTAAAGGGGCAGCACAAGGGCTATTGGCAAAAGCTTATCTTTATCAGGAAAAATATGAGGAAGCAGAGGATATGCTGGAACAAGTGATGGGTTTGAATGGGCATGCATCACAAGGGTATGATTTGTTGGATGATTTTGGAGATGTGTGGAGCATTTCTCATAATAATAGTGTTGAATCACTGTTTGAAGTGCAGACTAATAGTGATATAGCCTATAATTTAGGACTTAGAATGCCTGTTGTATGTGGTTCCCGTGATGACGGTGGCTGGGCATGGGGCTTGCCGACAAGCAATCTGGAGACAGCTTTCAAGACAGCAGGAGATGACATACGTTTGAAATGGACTATTATTAAAGACAAAGCAACCAGTGTGCCGGGTGATACCCATTGGTCTTCTACCGTACCTTATTCGGTTTCGACCGATTCGCATAAGTCAGGTCGTGTGACTCGTAAAGTATACATTCCTTATGCCCAACGTCCTGAACCATACGATGCTTCTCATAATCCATTGAATTATCGTATTCTACGTTATGCGGATGTATTGTTGATGTATGCCGAAGTTGAAAATGTGTTGAAAGATGACGGACAGGCTCGCTGGGCTTTAAATAAAGTCAGAGAACGTGTAGACTTAGATCCGGTAGAATCCAGTGGTACTGAACTTCGCGATGCGATACGTCAGGAACGTCGTCTTGAACTGGCATTGGAAAACCAACGTCTGTTTGATATCCGTCGCTGGAAAAATGATAGTGGAAAGTCTGTTATGAGTGATATTATGGGACCGAACGGTTCATTTGTGATATACAATACAAAAGAATCTACCGATACGTATGAGCTTGGAAATCAGAAGGAAAGTAGCTCTAAGGGACGTAATTTCAAAGAAGAGCGTGACTTGGTATACCCGATTCCGACCACAGAGATTAGTCAGAGTAATGGTAGTATAGTACAGAATCCCGGATATAATTAATTAAATGATTATGAAACACAGAAATTTATTTATAGGACTTTCATGCATGGCGGCAGGGCTTTGCGCATGTAATGATGAATATACATTCGTGCCGGAATATGAAGTGAAACTGCCGACCGATACCACTATCAATGTTACAATTGATGCCTCAACTGTATATCAGACTATTGATGGTTTTGCATCTTCCGATGCATGGGATATGGAATATGTAGGCAAATACTGGAGCACTTCCAATAAAGAAGCC
>ENA-ORNF01003240-ORNF01003240.1-human-gut-metagenome-genome-assembly--contig:-NODE-3240-length-10929-cov-6.904267_pt1 | contig 10929 bp, 8 predicted proteins | sample MGYA00242110_ERZ509012 | MGnify/ENA primary metagenome ERZ509012 (study PRJEB26280, sample SAMEA2338714) | human gut metagenome | biome: human gut; feature: human-associated habitat; material: faeces... | reverse complement strand
CTGGTCTTATTTCATCTGTCGGCTTTGCCTATAGAACGATTGAAGATTAGTATAAGTTATAATACCATATGTGGAGCCTAAAGTCAAGGCAGACAACAAAAACCGCCTCCGAAACGGAGACGGCTGTTATGTTATAAAGTAAGCTGGTCGGGGTCGGTGATGTCCTTTGCCAGGCACCCTGCGGCGGGTATAGATTTCATCACGTACTTTTTAAGCTCTGCAAGCTTTTCGGGGGAGACTATGCAGGCATTGTCCGCATGAGCGTTGGTTTTCAGTGTCATTACCTGAACGCCGATAGTGTCACGGGTGGTCTTGGGAAGCACCAGCGCCGTGTTGAATATGATAGCCCTGCCCTTGTCGGAGGTTATCATTATATCCGCATTGTCCTCGATGAAGAACATCTTTACAAGCCGTGACTTGTCGGAGAACGCCTTGGTGAGCTTCTTTCTGTTGGTCTTTGTCTCAAATGCGGAGAGGGGCACCTTTGCCGCCTTGCCGTTTTCAAAAACCATGAACAGGAAGCCTGTGTAATCGGTGGTGGGTATCATGGAGATAACGTTCTCGTCAGCGTCAAAGCCAAGCTTTACGGGAACATATTCGCCCATTGCCGAAGCCTTTGTGTCCGCAAAGTCGGAGGAACGTGACTTATACACCTGGCACTTGTCGGTAAAGAACAGCAGCTCGGTGCGGTTGGTGGCTTCAAAGGAAGCGTCCATTTCGTCGCCGTCCTTGAACTTGTGCTCGGAGGACATTCTCAGTGACTGGGGAGTTATCTTCTTGAAATATCCGCCTCTTGTGATAAAGAGGTTTACGGGATAATCTGGAATATCCTCCTCAGGCTCTGCCTCCTCGTTTTCGTCGGGATAGCAGAACAGAGTGCGGCGGGGCTGACCGTATTTCTTGATAACGTCTTTCAGCTCGGAGATGATGATATCAAGTATCTTTTTATCGTCCGCAAGAATGCCTTCCATTTCGGCAATGTCCTTTTCCAGCTGGTCAACATCGGAAATGCGGTTCAGGATATATTCCTTGTTGAGATGACGGAGCTTTATCTCGGCAACGTATTCCGCCTGCTTTTCGTCAATGCCGAAGCCTATCATAAGGTTGGGAACTACCTCCGATTCCTCTTCCGTCTCACGGATTATCTTTATTGCCTTGTCGATGTCAAGGAGAATTTTCCGCAGACCGTAAAGAAGATGGAGCCTGTCCTTTTTCTTGTTAAGGTCAAAGTAAACTCTGCGCTTTACGCAGTCTTTTCTGAACGCCGTCCACTCGGTAAGTATCTCATAAACGCCCATTACCTTGGGATATCCGCCGACGAGAATGTTAAAGTTGCAGGAATAGGTGTCCTGCAGCGATGTCATTCTGTAGAGCTTTTTCATGAGAGCGTCGGGGTCAGTGTTCTTTTTGATGTCTATGGCAATCTTCAGACCGTTCAGGTCGGATTCGTCACGAATATAGGTTATCTCTCTTATCTTGCCCGTTTTGGCAAGGTCAACTATCTTATCCTTTATCTGCTCGATAGTGGTGGTGGGAGGTATCTCGGTTATCTCGATGCAGTTGGAATCGGGGTCAAAGTTGTACTTTGAGCGGATTTTCACCGAGCCTCTGCCTGTACGGTATATCTTTTCCAGCTCAGGCTCGTCGTATATCATATATCCGCCGCCCGGGAAATCGGGGCCCTTGAGGACGGAAAGCAGATTGAAATCGGGATTTTTAATAAGACTGATGGTCGCTTCGCATATTTCAGTAAGATTAAAGGAGCATACCGCACTTGCCATTGATACCGCAATTCCCACATTGGAATTTACCAGGATTGAGGGGAAGCTTGCGGGCAGCAGGGTAGGCTCTACGGTCTCATTGTCGTAGTTGGGGACAAAATCCACCGTGTCCTTGTCGATATCCCTGAAAAGCTCGGCGCAGATAGGTGCAAGCTTTGCTTCGGTGTATCGGGGAGCGGCATACGCCATATCCCTTGAATATGCCTTTCCGAAGTTGCCCTTGCTGTCAACATACGGGTGAAGAAGAGCTTCGTTTCCCTTTGCCATACGCACCATTGTTTCGTAGATGGCAGCGTCGCCGTGGGGATTGAGCTTCATTGTCTGACCGACTATGTTTGCGGACTTTGTCTTGTTGCCCTCCAGCAGACCCATTTTATACATGGTATAAAGCAGCTTTCGGTGAGAAGGCTTGAAGCCGTCTATCTCGGGCAGTGCACGGGAAACGATAACGCTCATGGCATAGGGCATATAGTTTTTTTCGAGGGTGTCGGTTATCCTCTCCTCAACCACCTCGCCGCTGCCTGCGATATATGCGTTTATCTTAGGCTGTGCCTTCGGGGTGCTTTTGGGTTCCTTTTTTCTTGCCATGAGGTCAATACTCCTTTAGTTATTCTTCTTCCGCAGCCTCTTCAGCGTGGGCTGCCTTTATCATTATAGCACATTCAAGACGCTTTTTCATCATTTCGCAGGACATCTTGTAGGGGCTGAGAATGCTGCCTGCATACAGATAGTTGTTTGCGTTGCATCCGCCTGAGCAGTAGAACTTTGCCCAGCACTTCTTGCACTCTTCCTTGGTGTAGATGTGAGCGGAAGCAAACTGCTTCTTCATATCCATATTGAACTCGCCTGTGTGGATATTGCCCATTTTGAACTCGGTTATACCCGCAAACTGGTGGCAGGGGTAAATATCGCCCTCGGTGGTGATGGCAACGTACTCATTTCCCGAGCCGCAGCCTCTGAGTCTCTTGATAGCGCAGGGACCCTGATCCAGATCAAGCATAAAGTGGAAGAAATTAAAGTGCTTGCCCTTCTTTTCATTTATCAGCATTAGCTCCGCCAGTCTTTCGTATTCGCTGAAAATAGCGGGCAGCTCCTTTTCGGTGAGGGCATACTTTTCGTTATGGTCGCATACAACAGGCTCAACGGATATCTGGTCAAAGCCTAAGTCATAAAGATGGAACACATCGTTGGAGAAATCAAGATTGTACTTGGTGAAAGTACCTCTTACATAGTAGTTCTGGTAATGGCGCTTCTCGGCAAGACGCTTGTAGCGCTCAACTATCCTGTCATAGCAGCCTGTGCCGTCAACACGCTTGCGGACACGGTCGTTGACTTCCTTTCTGCCGTCGATGGACATAACGACGTTGGACATTTCCTTGTTGATAAAGTCCATTTTTTCGTCGTCCAGGAGCATGCCGTTGGTGGTGATGGTGAAGCGGAACTTCTTACCGTACTCGGCTTCCTTGGAGCGGCCGTATTCAACCAGCTGCTTTACAACTTCCCAGTTCATGAGAGGCTCGCCGCCGAAGAAATCCACCTCAAGATTTTCCCTGTTGCCGGAGTTTTCAAGCAGGAAATCCAGTGCTTTCTTACCTGTTTCAAAGCTCATGACATTTCTGCCCATGCAGTAGTCGCCTGTGCCTGCAAAGCAGTATTCGCAGCGCAGGTTGCAGTCCATAGCGACCAGCAGGCATATTGCCTTTACGGGGGAGGCAACGGAGTATTTCGCAAACTTCTCGTAATCGTCCTCGGAGAACAGAATGTTTTCCTTGTGAAGCTCCTTTACCTCCTCATAGCAGGAGATGATCTCTTCCCTGTCATAGAATCTGGACAGCTTCTCGATAACATTCTCGGGACATACCTCGGCAAAGGGAGGGTGTACATTATCGAGCATATCATATGTAAGCTCGTCCACTATATGCACGCCGCCGCTGTGAACGTCGAGCACAATATTATAACCGCCCAGCTTGTATTTATGGATCATTTTACAAATTCCTTTCAGATCATCGGATAGAAGATTGAGGGTCACAGACCCTTAAATAGCAGTTAGAGGACAGAGGCCGGAAATTTCAGACCTCTATCCTCTATACCGAACCCTATGCGGATAAAATTACTTCTCGCACTCGCACTTCTGATTAGCAACAGTACATGAAGTCTTGCAAGCAGACTGGCAGGAAGCCTGGCATCTGCCGCAGCCGCCCTTAGTAGCAGTCTGCTTAAGGTTAGCCTTATTGATGGTCTTGATGTGCTTCATCTTAAATTTCCTCCCGAAAAAATAATTTAAACTAATTATATCACAGTTTTCCTGCAATTTCAATATCAAACGCAATATTCGTCATTTTTCACAGTTTTTTCTTGCAATATTTTTGTAAGCATTGCTAATCACCGAAAACAGGGCGGGTATTTACGCCTTTAAGACCGCCCAGAGCCGATGCGGAAAGGACTATCAGCAGCTTGCAGAAAAATCCTCCTGCGGAGAATATGCGGACGGTGAATGCGCCTATTATAAGCGTCAGGCAGAACACGGCTGCGCCGCAGATAAGCCCCGAGAGAAGTCCTTTTCTGCGCCTGCGGTTGGCGGATACGAAGGAGCAGGCAAAGCAGCCTGCGGCAAGGGCAGCCCCTGACATTGCCTTTACCGTGCCTGCGCTCATATCGCCCCAAGCGGCAAAGAATGAAAGAAAGACGGAAGCCAGAGCCAGCGCCCCGACCCCTGCAAATATTGATATAACAGCCGTGACCAGACGTTCACGTCGGGCGGCTGACCGCTGTGACAAGCGCATATAAGCCCTCCTTTGTACTGATTTGCACTGAATAGTACATTTTATGCAGCTGTGGGAGGGGATATGAGTAAAAGTAGAGCGGTTTGGCACAAAGCTTTGTTAAAAATGCTTGACAAGAATGAAAAATTACGGTATAATATTAAAGTATCATTACCACACGCCGGTGTGATGGAATTGGCAGACGTAGCGGACTCAAAATCCGCCGGGGCGACCCGTACCGGTTCAAGCCCGGTCACCGGCACCATGACCCTCAGGCAGCAATGCTGTCTGGGGGATTTTTGTTTCGTTAAAAAGCAAATATTCGAATTAAAATATAATTGTTTGTTGCAATTCATATAGATATGTGATGTTTTGTGCTAATTCAAATAAACTTGCATATCAAATGCGATCAATGAGCATATTGTACTTCTGTCAATATGCTCATTGGTGTTTCCATACATTTCCCCGACTTTTTTGGATTTTGCTATTGACATTGGCTTATTCTCCTGTTATATCTGTACTATTATATAAGAACCCGTCTTCACAAGCATATGCGCACGTCTTTTCGGCAAATTTTGCCGCAGACTGCGTTAAAAATCCTTGCCGGGCGAAAGCCCGCCTGCGGATTTTTGCCTACTCTGCAACAAAATTATGCTCGAAAATCCGCACACATTTCTTATGAAGACAGGTTCTAAGTATGACACATATCAGGGCGGTGAAATACATCGGCATAAGGCTCACGGAAACGTAAACATCTATTTTGCCCTGACCTTGACAATCAACAATGCAGAGAGTATAATTATACCTATATTGTATAATAAATATTTGCCAAGGAGAAATATACCATAGTTTTGTTGGCTACGCCTATCAAAGATATTGAGGAGCGCAAACTTAAAATCGGGGAATTCTATTCAAGAATGACACCATATGCTTCCTGGCAGACCAATTACACATATACCGAAAATAATTCGCTGGGGTCTTCTGCGACAGTTGGCATAAATGTCGGGGCAAGTGCAGGAGTACAAAATGGACAGAATATGTCGGTAACTGATTTTACTGCTGATACGGAAAATTCATCTGTAACAGAAACAGAATCACAGTCAGATTCTCTGTCAAGCAGTGAAGCAACGGCAAAGTCAAACAGTAAGTCACATACTGATGGAACCAATAGCAGTAAAACAGAAAATCAAAGTACTTCTCATACGGAAGGAACAAATAAAACTAAATGCTGAAAGTATTATTTGCTTATACAGTGTGGGATATTTACTGGGCGGATTTTGGAACAGTTCATGTGCTATTATAAAAGTGATAATAATAGTTCTGAGGTGATGTTATGAATAGGAATGCTTATATTAACGGAATGATGGGCTTAGCTGTGGGCGATGCTCTCGGAGTTCCTTATGAATTTCGTTCAAGAGAACAAATGAAAGCAGAGTCTGCGACAGATATGATCGGATATGGTACATATAACGTGCCTGCAGGTACCTGGTCAGATGACAGCAGTATGGCTCTCGCCACGCTTGACGCTCTGAGAAATGGCTGCGATTTGGAAGCGATAATGCGGAATTTCGCAGATTGGCTTTATAACCGAAACTACACGCCTTACGGAGAGGTATTCGATATCGGTTTTACCTGTCGGACTGCTATTTCAAATTATGTTAAAAGCGGTAACATCAATACCTGCGGCTGCGGCGGAGAATATGAGAACGGCAATGGTTCTCTTATGCGTATTCTTCCTGCCTGTATCTATTTCTGCAATGAAGAGGTCAGCGGCAGGTCATCGGTAAATGAGATAATAAAAAATATTCATGCTGTTTCGGCTCTTACTCATTCGCATCTGAGGAGTATGATAGCCTGCGGATTATATTATTTCCTTGTAAAGGAAATAGTAGTCGGTAGCGGAAGTATTTCCGAAAGGCTGCAGAAAGGCTTTAACAGCGGTTTTGCTTTTTATGAGGCTGATCCTGCAAATTTAACGGAACTTGCATATTACGAATCAATGAGGAGCATGGCGGAGTTTGCAAAACTGACTGACAGCGATATCAAAAGCTCTGGTTATGTTGTGTCGTCCTTGGAGGCTGCGGTGTGGTGTGCAGCAAATACATCTGATTACCGCAGCTGCGTTCTGAAAGCGGTCAATCTGGGAAGTGACACTGATACTGTTGCGGCGATAGCAGGAGGAATCGCCGGGCTGTATTACGGTTATGATGATATTCCCGAAAAGTGGAAGTCACTGATCGCCAAGCGTGAATGGATAGAGCAGTTATGCCGTGAAATGTGATCAAAGCGCCTGACCACATGCTGCGCTGACGGCATAATATCTTTCCAGATTTTCCCCCTGCCCATAAATGAATAACCCGCCCTTGCAATGGCAATAATTTTAGCAGATCATTGCAAAGGCGGGATCATATGTATTACAACAAAGTTGATATCAGCGGAGTTGACACATCATCTTTGACAGTGCTGAAAGAGCAGGAGAAAATGAAGCTGCTGAAAGAATACCGTGCAGGTGACAAAAGCGCCCGTGACAAGCTGATAAAAGGAAATCTTCGCCTTGTGCTCAGCGTGATACAGAAGTTTACAGGCAGGGGAGAAAATCCCGACGACCTTTTTCAGGTGGGGTGCATAGGTCTTATCAAGGCGATTGATAACTTCAACACCGAGCTTGATGTGCGGTTTTCGACTTATGCGGTGCCGATGATAAGCGGAGAGCTGCGGCGATACCTTCGGGACAACACTCCCATACGTATATCAAGGAGCCTGAGAGATCTTGCCTACCGTGCAATGCAGGCAAAGGAGGAGCTGACGGGAAAGCTTCACCGTGAGCCTGATATAACCGAGATAGCCGAGGCTGTGGGCTGCCCGAAGGCGGACGTGGTAATTGCGCTGGAAAGCATATCCGACCCTGTTTCGCTGTACGAGCCTATCTATTCCGACACAGGCGACACCCTTTATGTCCTTGACCAGATAGGCGACGACAGCAGCTGTGCAGACTGGATAGACGAGCTTGCACTTAAAGATGCGCTGTCATCGCTGAACGAGCGTGAAAAGAAGATACTTTACCTGCGTTTCCTCATGGGACATACTCAGGTGGAGGTGGCAAAGGAGATAGGCATTTCCCAGGCGCAGGTCTCCCGCCTGGAAAAAAACACCCTTGACAAAATAAAGGGCAGTGACAACAAGTATCAGTGAAATAACAGCGGCATTCTTTTGGCTAAAGAGTGCCGCTGTTATTTTATGTATCTGCCGTGTTCATCGGAAAATTGCCGCAATGCGTAAAATTGCCGTAAAACCTTGCATAAAATGCGCAAATCACTTGAAAAAGTGAAAAAAGTGTGATATTATAATCTGTAAAGTCATATTTATAATGGAAATTTTCGGAGGAATGTTTCTTGAACGACTATATTTATCACAATACCACAAAGATAATATTCGGCAGGTCAGCCGAAAAATATATCGGAAGCGAATGCAAGGCTCTGGCTGACGGTGGAAAGGTCCTGCTGCTGCTCGGCGGCGGAAGCGCAAAAAAGTCCGGGCTTTATGACAAGGTTGTTGCTTCGCTGAATGAAAGCGGTGTTGAGTTCACGGAGCTGTGGGGCGTTCAGCCAAATCCACGCATTGATAAGGTGCGTGAGGCTGCCATGACCGCAAAGCGTGAGAATGTCTCACTTATCCTTGCTGTGGGCGGCGGAAGCGTTATCGACACGGCAAAGGCTGCTGCGGCAGGCGCTCTTTATGACGGCGACCCATGGGATTTCTACAGCGGCGCTGCAAAGCCCGTCAAGGCTCTTCCGCTGGGCGTGGTGCTTACCATTCCTGCGGCAGGCTCTGAAAGCTCCATGGCTTCGGTCATCTCAAATCCCGAGACCAACGAGAAGATAGGCTGCTCGGCTGAGTGCTATCTGCCGAGGTTTGCGGTGATGAACCCCGAGAACACCTACACTCTTCCCCCTTACCAGACTGCCTGCGGTGCGTCCGATATGCTGGCGCATCTTATGGAAAGATATTTCGTCAACGCCAAGTGCTGCGACCTTACCGACAGGCTCATTGAGGGAGCGGCTCAGACGGTCATCAGGTTTGCTCCTCTTGCGCTGGAGTCTCCCGAGGATTATGATATCCGTGCGGAGCTTATGCAGACAGGCTGCATCGCTCACAACAATCTGCTTGACTGCGGCAGGGGAGAGGATATCGGCAGAGGCGGCGACTGGGCTTCCCATCAGCTGGAGCATCAGCTTTCCGCTTACTATGACATTGCCCACGGCGCAGGACTGTCTATAATCTTCCCGGCATGGATGAAGTTTGTGAGAAAGTCAAATCCCGCAAAGCTGGAGCAGTTCGGCAGAAGAGTTTTTCATCTTGAGGGAAGCGGCGATGAGGTCATCGACATGATGATATCCGAGCTTGAAAAATTTTTCCGTTCTATAGGAATGCCCACACGTCTGTCCGACATAAACATAGGATGTGAGCATTTCAGGAAAATGGCGGAGAATGCGGTAAGGATAAAGCACAACAAGCTTGGCTCATACGTCCGTCTCACAGCAGATGACGCAGAGGAGATATACAGGCTCGCACAGTAAAAAAAATAAGGCAATATAACGGCTTCATAAAGGCAAAGATTATGAGGATATGTGAAAAATGTCGAAAAAAGTGTTTCATTTTACTTTCAGTCAGCTTTCACATAATTTACACAATGGCAGGGGATTATATAACTGTACTCGAAAAGAGTACTGAATTTCATTTCAAGCTTTTATAAAGATTGTGTTTACCCCGCACGGTCTTATAAAAGAACCCCAAATTTGCTCTGCGGGGTTTTACCCCTACCTCGCAGAGAATCCCCCATAATCCTATATCATGATCTTGCCCTCGGAGCCTTGCTTCGGGGGTGCCTTTTTTTATCTGCGTTTTTTCAAACTTATTATCAATACATTTGACTTAAAAAGGATGGTTTTATTTTATGGAATATGCCGCGATAATTTTGCTGATAATCATGTCAGCATTCTTTTCGGCGACCGAAACAGCATTTTCATCGGTAAACAAAATTCGTCTCAAGCATGAGGCATCAAACGGCAATAAAAAAGCAACAAGGGCGCTGAAGATTGCTGAAAATTTCGACAAGACCCTTACCACTATCCTGGTAGGAAACAATATCGTAAATATCCTCTCCACATCATTGGGCACTGTGATATGTACAGAGCTTTTCGGCGCAAAGGGCGTGGGAATCGCAACAGCGGCAATGACAGTTCTTATACTCATCTTCGGCGAGATAATGCCCAAGAGCCTTGCAAAGGAAAATGCGGAGAAATTCGCACTTTCGTTCGGCGGACTTCTGAATGTGTTCATTGTGGTGCTGACACCTGTCACATTCATTTTCAGAGGGCTGAAAAATCTGGTATCAAAGATTTTCAAATCAGGCAGCGACGCTCCCTCTGTAACCGAGGACGAGCTGAAATATATCATCGACGAGATCGAGGAAGAGGGCGTTCTGGAGGAGCAGGAAAGCGACCTTGTGCGCTCCGCTCTGGAGTTTGATGACAAGAACGTTTCCGAGGTGCTTATCCCCCGTGTGCGCATAACTGCCGTGGAGAAGAACGACAGCTTGGAGCATATAAGAGAGTTGTTTTTCACCGAACAGTATTCCCGTATGCCCGTGTATGAGAAAAATATCGACAACATAATCGGATTTATCCACGAGCGTGATTTCTTCAAGCTCACAGTAAGCGACGAGCACGCCGATGGCATCGAGTCGATCATCCATGAGGTGATCTATATCACCGAGTTCCAGACAGTATCGGAAGTCCTTGCAAGAATGCAGAAGGAAAAGATACATATGGCGATAATCAAGGACCAGTACGGCGGAACCTACGGCATGGTAACAATGGAGGACCTTATTGAAGAGCTTCTGGGTGAGATATACGACGAGACAGACGAGGAGGATCACTCCTTTATCAAGATAAGCGACAATGAGTATGACGCAGCAGCAGACTTTAACCTGAGAGAGTTTGAAGAAAAGCTGGGACTTCCCGAGGATACCATCAAGAGCGAGAGCTATACTCTTGGCGGCTGGGCGCTGGAGCTTTTCGGACGTATCCCACAGGCCGGGGACGAGGTAAAGGACGGTGTCTTTACACTAAAAGTCCTTGAAGCGGAGGAAAACAGGATAATCAGGCTGAAAATAACAGTTGATAAGCCTGATGAAAGTGAAAATAAGGATAGCGAATAAATGCAAACGGGTCGGTACAACAAAATATACCGACCCGTTTGTCGTCAGAGAAAACATCAAACAAAAAGTAAAACATTCAAATAAGAAAATCAGCACAATTAAGCACAAAGCAAAGGGTTTGGGTCAAGCCTTTTTCCCGAAAGGCTTGCGGGAGTCCAGAGGGCAG
>ENA-ORNF01003229-ORNF01003229.1-human-gut-metagenome-genome-assembly--contig:-NODE-3229-length-10977-cov-3.823201_pt1 | contig 10977 bp, 11 predicted proteins | sample MGYA00242110_ERZ509012 | MGnify/ENA primary metagenome ERZ509012 (study PRJEB26280, sample SAMEA2338714) | human gut metagenome | biome: human gut; feature: human-associated habitat; material: faeces... | reverse complement strand
TAATAAGTATCTGTCACACGGCAGATACCGTCTGGGAACATCCGCTGAAACGGAATGGAATCCTGCGCGGATTTGTGTCTTTTGTCTTGTCTTTTGGCGTTGGCGATTGCTGCTTCAATCTGCCGCTTGTCTGCTCCTGTGAGCCGCCTTGCCGTAGACAATGCGTTGTACCTCCTTGTCCAGTTTTTCCTGCCGCGCGAGGGCAGAATAGAAGTTGTTTGTTTCATAGATGGAAAATTAAAAGAATACGAAAACTTAAGTGAGTTAAATAACTATTATAAATATAAAAATATTGTAGTAGATTCTCTGTTCTTTAATAATGCTAGTAATTATGATGAAGAAAAAAAACAAATTATAGGTGGTAATATTACTGATAGAGCAATTTTAAAGTTTGTACTGGGTCATATACCAAATGATAAACAAGTTGTTCATACTATTCCATTTGATAGTAAAAATAAATATTCAATGGTTACTATATTAAATGATAAAAGTAAATTAAATTTAATAAAAGGCGCACCGGAAAAAATCATTCCACTTTGTACAGAATATTATGATGAAGATGGAAGAAAAAGGAGAATTACAAATTCAGATATATATATGAAAAAAATAAAAAAAGTTGCAGAACATGGAATGAGAGTATTAGCGCTAGCAACATCTAATACATCAGAAAAAATAACAATAAATTCCGTATTAACATTAGTAGGAATTTTATTTATTAAAGATGATGTTAGAGAAGAGGCAAAGCAAGGGATTGAATTAGTTCAAAAAGCTCATATCCAAACAGTTATGATTACTGGTGATAATAAAGAAACTGCTATGAATATTGCTAAAGAAGTTGGATTAATTACTAACAGTCAAGATATGGTATTAACTAGTCAAGAGTTAAATAAAAAAAGTGATGAGGAATTAAAAAAAATATTACCTCATTTACGTGTTGTTGCTAGATCACTTCCACAGGATAAAAGTCGGCTAATTAGAATTAGCCAGGAAATGAATTTAGTAGTAGGAATGACAGGTGATGGGGTGAATGATGCTCCAGCTCTTAAAAAAGCAGATGTAGGCTTTGCAATGGGGAGTGGAACTGAAGTTTCTAAGGAAGCAAGTGATATTGTGATTTTGGATGATAACTTTAAATCAATTTCACAAGCTATTTTATTTGGAAGAACAATTTTTAAAAGTATTAGAAAGTTTATTATCTTTCAACTCACAGTAAATATATGTGCAGTTAGTTTGTCTATTATCGGTCCATTTATAGGAGTAGATACTCCTGTAACTGTGATTCAAATGTTGTGGATAAATATGGTAATGGATACGCTGGCAGGAATAGCGTTTGCTTACGAACCACCACTGTTAGAATACATGAATGAACAGCCAAAAGATAAAAATGAACCAATCGTGAATCAATACATGAAAGATGAAATTATATTTACAGGTGCTTATTCGGCCATTTTGTGTATTATATTTTTGAAATCACCATGGATTCATCATTTTTTTAGAAATGGAGTAGATGATAAATATTTAATGACTGCTTTTTTCGGTTTATTCATATTTATGGGAATTTTTAATAGTTTTAATGCAAGAACCCACCGACTAAATTTGTTAGCTCATCTTTATCAAAATAGAGTATTTATACTGGTTATCTTATTTATTCTTTTTGTTCAAGTAAATTTAATTTATTTTGGGGGATCATTATTTAGAACATTTGGATTAACTGTATATGAATTTATTGTTATGTTAATGTTTTCTGTTACAGTAATTCCTGTTGATTGGATGAGAAAATTATATCTTAGAAAACAGGGGATAATAGGTGGTGTATAAAAAGAAGAGATTACTGTGTAACCTCTTCTTTTTCTTCTATTTTTTCTTCTCCAATTACTGATACATTGTGGGCTTGTAATCCTTTGTCAGTATTTATTTCTTCGTATTCTAAAATATCACCATCTTTTAAAGTTTTAAATCCTTCACATTGAATTTGACTAAAATGAATAAATACATCTTCGCCATTTTCGTTTACTAGAAAACCAAACCCTTTTCTATCATTAAACCATTTTAATTTTCCTGTTTTCATATTTACCTCTTTTCACTTATCAGTATAGATAAAATTTATAACAGTGACTATTTATTGCATAAAAGGTCTAAAAATATGCTCGAATGAATAAAGAACAAATCTATTAGCAAATTATTTTCTATTAAAACATAAAATGAATTATTTTATGAAATAATAATATTGTATGAAATTTGTTTTGGTAAGATAGCCATGGTGAAAGTAGTATGAAGAAAGTAGTAATGAAAATGTGTATGAATTTTATAAAAAAATACAATCCTGAAACCACAGATTCACAGTTAGAAATTATTCAATATGGATTAGAAGGATTATATTTAACAATTACTAAATTAATTATTATTTTATTACTTTCGTATATACTAAATATTTGGAAAGAAGTTATTATATTTTTAATTATATATAATATGATTCGAACTACGTCGTTTGGATTGCATGCAACTAAAAGTTGGATTTGTTTGCTGTCTTCTACATGTATTTTTTTAGGAGTTCCAATCATATGTTTATCATGCCATTTCTCCAATTATATAAAACTAATAATTGGTGTATTTAATATTTTACTTATGATGAAAAATGCACCAGCTGATACTTATAAAAGACCGATTGTTAGTAAAACAAGAAGGATGGTTTATAAAATACTATCCACAGTATTATCAATCGCTATGGTTATATTTTCAATATTAAGTCCTGATCAATTCATGGCTAATTGTTTCTTATTTGCATTGGTTGTTCAGAATTTTATGATATCTCCTACAATATATCGTATTTTCAAATTACCATATGCAAATTACAAAAATTATGAGGTAAATGTTGCATGACATTTATCATAGATGTGAGAAGGAGGTTGTAAAATATGGCTAAAGTTGCAAAAATATTAGCTGCTGTAGGAGCATTACTTGCTACTGTAGGATCACAAGCATGCTTATTTGTAATTATTGATGAACCAGAATGCCCAAAATCATTAATCAAATAAAAGGATTAAACAATTATAGTTTTAATCCTTTTATTTTTAGTTTTTGAAATATCATACTACCACTAACAATTGTGATATGAGATAAATTAGAATATCTACTTTCAATGTCTTGTACTAAGGCCAAACCTTGTCCGTGATTTTGCCCTTTTGTTGTATATCCAATTTCTTCTAATTTGCTAAAATCAGTATTTTTACGATAAGTATTACCGATTTGTATTACAAGTGTATCTTTTCCTTCTAAATACAGTTGAACACTGATTTTTTTATTATCAATATTTTCGATTTCATTTACTTCTTCTAATGCATTTCCTAAAAATACGCCAATGATTTTACAACCTGCTAGAAATATATCGCTCTTTAATTTGTTTTCTAAATCATTTTTTGGTATATCAGGACTTACTTCAATATATATTTGAATATTTTGATCTGCTAATAGTAATTTTTGATATACAACACCTTGAATACCAGAAGGCATTTTTTGGCATCTTTGATAAAATGTCTCATCTAAATCTTCTTTATTACCAATAATCATATCTAAACATTTTAAGCCAGCTTCTTTATCTTTTTTTAATAAGTTTCTAACAACTGCTAATTCGGTTTTACTCTCGTGGTTATTTCTTTGCTGCTGACTTAGTATTTCTTCGTACTCTTTTAAATGTGTTGATAATTCTAAATTTTCTTCTTTAACTTCTATAAATAGACTTTTATCTTTTAGAGAATTAAGAACAATGTATGTATATAGTAATGTTAAAATAGTATTTATAGATAGTAAAATTAAGTTGTCCACTTTGAAATATATTAATGCAAGTAATATATTTATACTAATCATTAAAATTGAAATTGGGATAATAATTTGAAAATTATCTCCTTTACTATATTTGTTTAGTAATTTCCTATATTCTTTTTTCGTAATAGATAAATTTAAAATAATAGGTTGTCAAAAAACTCCGTCCCCATTGACAAATGTCACTTTTTTGCTTAACATTAAGCTTTATACTATAATGTATATATAGGAAGTGATATTATGAATAAAGAAGAAGTAAAAAATATTTTAATATCAATAAGAACACCAGAAAATGAAAAACTAGTAAATTATTTGCTTGGAGAAATAGACGTAAGAGATGAGGCTTCTATTGAGCAAGCCACAGCAAAACTAGGTAACAATGAAGAAAGCATAAAAGACTTTTTCACAAAGAAAATTGCAGAGAGACAGTTAAATCAAAATGAAGAAAAATATCCTATTAATGATATGTTTACCTATGGAATAGCAGGAGATTGTATTCACTTACACTTGCCAACAGATTTGCACGAATCAATAGCAAAGAATGGAATATCAAAAACAATTGACTTAGTGAATTTACATTTGCTAGATGCAATTGATAAAATAAAAGTTTTAAAAGATGAAAATTTTTATAGATTTAAAGATAAAGATAGTATATATATGATATCTCCAGCAGTAATAAAAAGAGAAATAAAATTTTTAGAAGAATTAGATTTTACAACACATTCATATAGTAAAAAACAGTTAAATGATGATGGATTTGTACAAGCAAATCCTGAAGCAGAGCTTGCTACTCAAATATTTGGAAAAGGGAAAAATGTTGGGACCGCTTCAATAGGGTTTGATGTAATAAATTCAAAAGAATGGCAAGACAAGAAGAAAGAAGTAATAGAAAAATTAAAGACAAGAGGAATAAGTATAGATACAAATAAAGAAAATGCAAAACAAGTAACAGAGAAGTGATAATAAATTTGGGAGGAGAATAATGATATACAACTGGAAATACAAAACGCCAAAAGAATATTCAAATATAATAATGAATAGTGATGGCGAAAGTTTAATTGGTTTATACTTTGAGGCTTCAAAAGACTTATCAAAGCACGAAGTGAATTGCAAAGAAGAAAAATCACCTATTTTTGAAGAAACATGTAAATGGCTTGATACATATTTTAGTGGTAAAGAGCCAGATTTTACACCTAAATATAAAGTAAACAATCTAACTGATTTTAGAAAAGAAGTAATTGAAATTATGAATACTATTCCATTTGGAGAAACCATAACATACAATGATATAGCAAAAATAATAGCTAAAAGACACGGAATAAAAAGAATGTCTGCACAAGCTGTTGGAGGAGCAGTTGGATGGAATCCAATTTGTATTATAATTCCATGCCATAGAGTTATAGGCGCAAATAGAGCACTAATAGGATATGGAGGAGGAATAAAGAACAAACTATCATTACTTAAGAATGAAGGTAATGATATTAGCAAATATTTCTTACCTAAAATGTAACAACAAATTAGCAATAGTTTGACGCAATTAACATAATATGATAATATAGTATTATGAGACAGCAAATTAGCTGTTGAACGCTCTAAAGAGTGCAATATTAATAAAGCCGATACGGCAGAAAGGGCAAGAAAAATGACAACAAAGGAGTTAGAACGGAAAGTTATTCAACTAGAAAAAGAAGTATACCAATTAAAGGGAGCTTTAGAGGAACTTCTAGGTGAAAAGTCAGCTGCGTTGATAATGCAGAAAAAAAGAACTGAATGGCTTCAAAGGGAAAATCTCAAAGAAACATGCGAATTTTTGAGAAACATAGCAAGTGAGCTAGAAGATGAAAAGGTAAAATTCCCAACGAGAGCATTTAAAAACTGGCTTAACATGGTAGAAAGCAGTAGGGACCCAGAGGAATACTGCGAGGGAATTCTTTCCGTAAAAAAGTTAAGTGTCGGTGATTTAATCAGTATATTTGAGGAGAATCAAAATACACTGATTAAAAAAATCAGAGGTTTTGGACCTTCTGCATATGAAAAAATTATGCAGAAGCTCAAAGAAAAAGCAACTGATTAAAGAATAAAATGGCAGAGAACTTTCTCTGCCATTTTACTTTTATTCAACAATAGGTGGAACAAAATTTTCAATAGCATTTCTAAGCTTTGGGTGATGAATTACAAAGTGTATAGAAGGACTAGTATCTTTAGAAACCATTACCCATTGATTTTTACAAATAGAAATTTGTATATTTCTAAAAGTATGGTTAGGGTTATTAGTTAATGTATAATTTTTATTATTTTCTACATATTCATTTGTTAATTTTAAATGTTCCAAATATTCATCATAATTATAATAAATTCTTTTCTCATAAAAACTGTTTGAAAGAGATAAAGTAAGAGGAGATTTATCAAAATCCTCTTTAGAAATTTTAGAGATTTCATCTTCAAATTTGTTTGTTTTTAATATAGTTGAAATTATATCTTTTTGTTCTTGTACTGCAGATTTTATAATCTCAATATTTTCATCAGAAACTTTATTACGTTTTAATATTTTTAGAAGAAGCTCATCAGAAATAGTATGAATTGGAAGTGAAGATAAAATTCTTCTTCTATTGCCATTATGTTTAGCACTTGAAGATATAAAAGCAGTAAAAGCATTTTTAGATTCTGCTCTATAAATTTCCATAAGTGGAGTAGCCTTTTTTAACAAACAGTCTGCTTTTGTCTTATAATAAGCAACTTCGTTTTTGTTATTTATTAAAGAGTACTTTCCTTCATTATGGTATCCACTAATACATTCACCAGTAAGGGCAACTGTGCCAGATACATAGTTAAAATGGCAATATGTAGAGTTAGGAATTCCCTTTAAATAATATGGAGAAACTTGACCGGTCATATATATTGGAATCCAGCTTTCTAGACCAAGCATCATTTCGTTAAAAGGCCTATCTAGATTATGTATTATATTTAAATGAAGCCCTTTTTTCAATGTCATAGCAATAGCAAACATCCATTTTTTGCCAAACTCAACATCTTTTGCCATATCTTCCATAGGCATATCACTGCACATAAAAACAGGTTCTGTAGATTTGGAAAGAACAGTAGCCTTAAAAAAATCCAGTTCGCCTTTTTTCATTTCTTCTATACCATAATAATTTTTAGAAACTTGCTTATAAAATGGAACAAAAGGAACTTTCATTTCATCAAAATGTATAGCTTTAATATATTGATTTAAATCAAATGTATCTAAATTATTTAAGAAATCATTAATGTAATTATGAGTAGGAACAGAGTTGGTAGAAAGCCATTCCATTAATTTTAAATTGTATTTAGAAGAATCATTTAAATCCTCTAATTCACAGTTTATAAGAATAGAAACAGCCTTTTTATTATCAGGTGAGCTATATTTTGCTACAATAAAACTAGATACTGATTCAATAAATTCTTTAGGTTTAGAAGGATTTCGGCTTCCTGTACGAATTCTAGAAACAAAAGAAGAATCATATCCAATAGAACGAGCTAAATTTGCAATACTAATATTTAGAGTAGAAACAAGCTCACTAAAATTTTTGCTTAATTGTTCAAAATCGATAACAATATCACTAAGTGTATTTGCTAAAGCATTGTAAATTTCTTCTTTAGAAATATTTACTTTTTTATCAATACTTATTTTGTGCAAGCCATTAGATAAACTTTCTAGTTGTTTACTTTTTATATTTGGAGTTCTTTCTCCATTACGATAACGACTAATAACAACAGAAGATAATCCAGATGCATTTGCTAACTCTTGGGAAGAACATTCAAGCTGTTCTATATAATTATTTAATTTCTCACAAAAAGTCATAATAGCCTCCTAATTGTCACTTTTTTCACATTATAGCATACCACAAAAATTCTAAAGAAACAATTACCAAATTGTCACGGAAAAATTGGTAAAAATTATAGAATAGAAGCTTTAATATGATAATATATGAATACAAATATAATGGGAAAGGAGTAAAAGAATGAGAAAAGTTAAAATCCTATCAATTTTATTGATGATTTGTTTATTGGTTAGCATACTATTCCCAACAGCTATAAACAAAGTATATGCAGAAAGCAAAAATGAAGTAACATTAAATTTTGAAGGTGGGATTATTTACGATGGTTATGTAGAATATAGCAAGAAAGCAAAATTACAATTATTCAAGGGCGAGGATTTAGTTGTTAATATTTCAAATAATATGGTAATTGATTTAAACGAAGCAGATTATGAATTTGTAATACAAGAAATCCCAGCAGAAGATACTGGAAGTGTGGTAGGACCTGCACCAGTAAAATTAAATATTAATGATTGGTATTATGCTACAACAACACTTAATTCTAAAGTTATATTTAAATTAGAATCAAGTAAATTTAGTGGAACATTAGATGTTAAACTTGTAAGAACAAGAACTGTCGTTAACACAACAGTTAAAAATGTTTATAATGATATATCATCAAAAGGTGTAATTGATTTAACTGGTGGGCAAGAATATGTGATTGATTTTTCTAAAGATGATGAACTTACAAATGGGTTAAAATCATTTGCAGATTTAGATAAAACACTATATTACAAAAGAGACAATGAAGGTCTATTAGCAACAGACAATGAAAGTGAAGCTGTTATAAAGATAGTAGGAAATAAATCAGAAAATAAAGCAATATTAACTGCAGTAAATGTTGGAACTAAAAAAAGTGAAGTTTTTAAAGGATTTCATACTAAATATACAGGTTCGGCATTGAATTATGATGGCACTGATGGTGGCATCATAAATGAAACAAGAACTGATTATTATACTAGATGTACTTATGAATTTACATTCCAATATGTAAAAGAAGAAGTTAGTCCTAAAGAATATAAGTTTACTGAAGGAGCAAATCAAACATATACAATTGATGAATCAAAAAATGCAACATTTAGAATAGATGCAGACTATAGCCTATTTACAAACAAAGTATATGTAGACAATAAATTAGTAGATTCTACAAATTATGACTCAAAATCAGGAAGTACAGTTATTACTTTAAAAGATGAATACTTAAAAACATTATCTGTTGGAGAACATACATTAAAGGTTGCTTTTTCAGATAATGGAGAAGCTATAACAAAATTCACAATAAAAGAAAAACAACAAAATACAAATATAGAAGATAATAAAAATGAACAAAAACAAGAAAATAACAATTTAACAAACAATGATGTTCAAAAAGAGAATACAATTGCAAATCCTAAAACAGGTGATAATGTTATAGTATACTTTGTAATGTTTTCAATTGCTATATTAGGAATAATTACATTAGCAATAGTTAATACAAAAAGAAAAAAATTAAGAAAATAATAGGAGAGAAAAAAATGAAAATTAAAAAAAGTTTAATATTTTTAACAATTATTTTAGCTGGTATATGTCTGTTTATTTTTTCAAACAGAGTAAATGCAGTAACAATTAGTGATGATGGAAAATATACATTAATACTAGAGTGCAGTAATGAAACAGATGCTAATATTGATGGTGAAAGCAATAAGGTTATAAAATTTAATGTTGCAGAAGGAGAAACAACAGTTAAATTATCTGAACTAACAAAAGGGATAGTACCATTCAATGGTAGAACAGAATTTGCATATTGGGGAAGCTTTATAGGTGAAAAAGCTAACGAAGAAATAGCAATAACTGATTTTTGCTGGAGCGGTGAGTTAACAGAAGGCGAATATACGAATGGATTAACTCTTTATGCAAATTTTTCTGATAAAGTATTACAAGGAACAGGCACATATTATCTAACACTTGATGCTTTTGCAGGTAAAGTAAATGGACAAAGCATTGTAAACATAACAAGTAAAAGTACTGAATTTAAAACAGTAGATTTAACAAAATATACCCCTGTAAGAGAAGGATTTACATTTAAAGGATGGGAGTTAGATGGAAAATTTGTAACTTCTATTGATTCTAGTTATTTTGCTAACCGTGATTGCATAACATTAACTGCTACATATACTCAAGATACTTTTAAAGGTGATGGAATTGTATTGATTTTAAATGCTAATGGTGGTAAAATAAATGACAAAGAATCTAACAGTTATGACTATATAGGTGGTAGCAATTCAGGAACAACTATGTCACTTCTACCATATATGCCTGTGCGAGAGGGATATACCTTTAATGGTTGGAATACAAAAAAAGATGGTAGTGGAGAAATTTATAAATATGTTTTCTGGAGATTCTGGGATAAGGATGAAAAAACAGATAAAGAATTTGAAAAAGATACTTTAATAAAAGAAGAAAGTGGTTATGAGAGGTATAAAAATGTTACTTTATATGCTTCTTGGACTAAAATTTCAGGAGGACCAGAACAACCTGCTAAAGAAACAGTAAAAGAAATTGAAAGCACAGGAGAAACAAAAGCAAAAATTGAATTTGCAAAAGAAGTTAGTAAAGACTACAAATTAGATATAAAACCTGTAGAAGTAAAAAAAGAATTAACAGATAAAAATGTTAAATATGTAGTAGATATAAATGTATTAGAAAATGGTGAAGTTGTTAAAATTAGCAATACTAAAATGAAAATAAGAATTGCATTACCAGAAGACTTAAAAGGATTTAACAAATATGAAGTAGTATATATTTCAAATGATGAAATAAAAGAAACAATACCAGCAACAGTAGAAGATGGATATATAGTATTTGAAACATCACATTTAAGTCAATATGGAATTATTGCAACAAATGTTGAAGGAAAAACAGAACAAACAAAAAATGAAACAAACAATCCAAAAACAGGAGATAATATTACAACAAGTATAATGCTATTTGTAGCTTCTATAGCAACTATTGGAACACTAACATTAGTAAATAGAAAAAAAGCAAGAAAATAAACAACATAATGTATTTGATATTTATTTATATATTAATAAAATAGTAAGAGAATAACAACTAATGCAAATGAAAATTATAAGATACTAGCTAGAAAAGGCTAGTATTTTGCTTTATGTTGAAAAAAAATAGAAAATCTGCTATTATGTTATTATATTATAGACAAATAAAATTTATAGCAAGATTAAAAATAAAAAGGGGTAAATATGACACAGACTCAACAAACGGTATTAGCATTGGCAATATATACAATATGGATAACACTATTATA
>ENA-ORNF01003221-ORNF01003221.1-human-gut-metagenome-genome-assembly--contig:-NODE-3221-length-11002-cov-2.628026_pt1 | contig 11002 bp, 11 predicted proteins | sample MGYA00242110_ERZ509012 | MGnify/ENA primary metagenome ERZ509012 (study PRJEB26280, sample SAMEA2338714) | human gut metagenome | biome: human gut; feature: human-associated habitat; material: faeces... | reverse complement strand
GCAATCGAAGAGGATAAGAATCCATACTATGTTCAGTATGAAAATGAAAGAATCTGTAAAATGATTTTAAGGGAGTTTAATCTTTATAATGAGAATGCACACATTATTAATGGACATATTCCTGTTAAAGAAAAAGATGGTGAGAGTCCAATTAAAGCTAATGGAAAATTACTTGTAATAGATGGTGGTTTTGCTAAGAGCTATAGAAAAGAAACAGGTAGAGCAGGATATACTCTTACATACAATTCTTATGGATTAATATTAGCAGCGAATGAACCATTTGACTCAAAAATGACAGCAATAAAAGAAGCACAAGACATAAAATATGATATAATGGTAAATGAAAAGGCAGCTAAAAGATTAAGAGTTTCTGATACTGATATTGGCAAAGGTATACAAAAAGATATTGATGCTTTAAAAATGCTTCTTGAAGCATACAAAAGCGGAAAGATAAAAGAAACAATATAAAAATAAATGTTTGTAGAATTTTTAAAAAATGTATTGACTTTTTATTAAAAAAGTTATACAATATTAGCAGTCGATAATGTCGACTGCTAATATTGTATTAAGGAGGAATGTATATGGATATTCAAAAATTTACCCAAAAATCAATTGAAACTATACAAAAAGCACAAAATTTAGCAATAGAGCATGAAAACAGCCAGATAGACCAAGAACACTTACTATATGCATTGCTAATTGGAGAAAATAGTTTAATTAAAGAGTTACTAAAGAAGATGAATGTAAGTGAAGAATTTGAAAGAACAATTAAGAAAGAAATAGATAATAAGCCAAGTATGCATTCAAATGCAAGACAGATGAATCAAGTATATATTTCAAGGGATGTAGATGAAGCATTAACAGCTGCAGAAAACACAGCAGAAAAAATGAAAGACGAATATGTCTCTGTTGAGCACATTATGATTGGTTTAATTGATAAAGCAAATTCAAAATTAAAAGAATTATTTAGAACTTTTAACATAAACAAAAATAGTTTTTTAAAAGTTCTATCAGAAGTAAGGGGGAATACAAGAGTGACAACTGATAATCCAGAAGAAACATATGATGCTTTAAAGAAATATGGTACAGACCTAGTAGAAATGGCAAGGAAACAAAAACTTGACCCTGTAATAGGTAGAGATGATGAAATAAGAAATGTAATTAGAATACTTTCAAGAAAAACAAAAAACAATCCATGTTTAATAGGAGAACCTGGTGTTGGTAAAACCGCTATTGCAGAAGGTTTAGCATTAAGAATTGTAAGAGGAGATGTTCCAGAAAACTTAAAAGACTGCACAATTTTCTCACTTGATATGGGTGCATTAGTTGCAGGTGCAAAATACAGAGGAGAATTCGAAGAAAGACTAAAAGCAGTATTACAAGAAGTAAAAAAGAGTGGATTTAATCCACTCTTTCTACTATTCATTCTTCAACGCAGTATCTTTTTTCATACATATGTCCGGTAATTGCTGCTACAATCGCACTTATACCGACTAAGCTATAAATAACACGTGATAGAAGCGTCATATCACCAAATAAGAATGATACGAGGTTAAAATCAAAAAGACCTACCAGCCCCCAGTTTAAGGCTCCGATAAGAACAAGGATGTAAGATGTAACTTTTAAGAATTTATTCATATTTTTTCTCCTTCCTTTGCTACGTTTTTATTATTACCCATGTGGGAAGTATTTTAATTCCCAGAAAGGCCTGCAACTTTCTGGCTATTTTATAAACATCAAAAAAAAGAGCCTAATCGGCTCTTGGAATTAAGAATAGCTGGAAGTATGAAAAAGATTTAATACAATTATTAAACCTAAATCACGACTGCAAATCCATTACCGTAACGGGCAATATGTTGATTACCCGGTCGGGCAATAAAAAAGCAGTCTGTTTGAACAGACTGCTTTTTTAATTTTAAAATTTATTTTATAATAATCTTTCAAGACTTGCATTAAGTTCTTCTGTACATTTTGCAAGAGCTTCTGCTGATATTTCAGCTGTATCTTGAATTAAGTCCCCTGCTATGTAACTTGTTTGTTGTGACATTTGCATACATTTTACGGCATATTGAGCCTGGACCTCAGGGGTCATTGCACTTCCGCCTACTGAACTAATATCCATATATTATCCTCTTCTATTTGTGATATTTATATTTTAACACTTTTTATATTGTAATGCAATACTACATATATATTTATTTTATTTTAAATGATACATTAGCAACAGCAGTTACTTTTTTGTCAATAGAGGATGTGTCATTGATACCCATGTCAGAAACATCAGTTGAATTTACCGGTGTAATCTGGTAAACTCCCATTCTTACAGATTGGATTTTACCGACACTGTTATGTGTTGCTTTAAGCATTGAAGCTGCTCTGTTTTTTGCATCATTGGATGCTTTTTCAAGCAATGATACTTTTAGTTCCGGTAATTTTGAGTAATCGTAGGACGGCGCGTATACATTAATATCAACTCCCTGATTAATCAGACTGGTTATATCGTTAGAAATTTCTTTTATAAGTTCAACATTGTTTGAGCTTATTGACATAGGTTGAGAGAGGTTATATGCTTCCGGTGTATTTGTATATGCACCATTAAAATCTCTTTTGTAGGTGAAGTAACCGTTTACAGTTTTCTTTTCTACATTAGTTATGTTTTTGGCTTGCAGGTATTTTTCTACTATTTTAATCTGAGATTGAACGGCTGTATATGCATCTTGTTTATTAGGGCGTTTTACAACAATATCAAAGTTTAGAGTGCCGGAGTCTGATTTAACAATCTCGTATGCAGAGCCTGTAACGGAGATGACATTTTTTGATAATGATGATGATACCATTTGTGTAGATATGATTAAACCTAGTGCAATAAGCAATCCAAGTGAAATTACTTGCAGTTTTTCAATTCTTTCTAGCATATTATTTCTCCTTTTACACATTACCAGTAGAGCTGTTTCTGTCGTCTTCTAGCTGTTTAAGCTGTTTAGCATCAACTTTTTCATCAGTTGAGTAGTTGTTAATTCTTGAAATTTCGATATCAACATTGACATCTGCATCAACCATTTCAATGTCGTTTTTGCAGTATTCTTTTATTTTGCCATCTTCGAATTTAACTGCAACGGAATTATTTAAGAACTGTATAAAGCAGACTTTGCCTAGACCAGACGGTGTCATAACGGTTGAACCTACTGGCGGCATTCCTTTTGCTGCTTCTATGTAATTTGAATATTCATATGTCAGGCAGCAGAGCAGTCTGCCGCAGGTGCCTGAAATTTTAGAAGGCGCAATCGGCATTCCCTGATCTTTTGCAAGTTTAACGTTTATTGATTCAAACTTTCTCAGATATGAAGAGCAGCAGAATGGCTTACCGCAAATGCCGGTACCATCCATAATAGAGGACTCATCTCTTACGCCTATATGGCGAAGATCTATTCTCATTCTTTTAAATACCTGAGTTAAATCTTTCAGCAGTTCGCGGAAATCTACACGTTCTGGCGCTGTATAGTAAAAAGAAATTTTTCTTTTATCAAAGGTTATTCTGCATTGGACGAGGTTCATGTTCAAGTTATGTTTTTTTACTAAATCTTTACATTTGAAAAAAGAGGTTACTTCTTCCTTCTTTAATTCCTCAAGAACCATCATGTCTTCCTGGGTCATTATTCTAATAAATTCAAATGGCGCAGGAGTTTTATTCGAAGCTTCAAAATGTTTAGCTACATCTTTATTTACGAGAAAAGCCTTCAGGGCTTCTTCTCCCTTTTCAGTTCTCGCTAGTATGAGTGCTCCGTCATCAAGGTTAACATTATCAGGGCATTTAAGCGGAACGAAAGTATTTTTTATGTATTTAACTGCATATTTAATCATAACTTTCTTCTTTCTTTAGCTTTCTGTTCATAAGTTTTGACAGAACTTCTTGAGGTGTAATGTCAGTGTAAACGGCCTCATAAATTGCGCTTGATACAGGTACTTCTATGCCTAATTTTTCGGCAAGGTCGCAAACTGCTTTAGATGTTTTCACACCTTCTGCAACAGAGCCAAGTTCGTTAAGTATATCATTAATTTTTTTACCTTTTCCCAGCATTGCTCCAACAGTGTAATTTCTTGACATCGGGCTTGAGCAGGTTGCGATAAGATCGCCCATGCCTGACAAACCATATAATGTAGAAGGATTTGCTCCGAGTTTAACAGATAGTCTTACAATTTCTGCCATACCTCTTGTAAGAAGAGAGCCCATGCAGTTGTCGCCTAAGTCCATCGTATGTGCAAAACCAGAGGCAATTGCAATGACGTTCTTTAAGCTTCCGCCGAGTTCTACACCTATAACATCGGTGTTTGTGTACAGCCTAAATCTGTTAGGAACATTGCAGGCTTTCTGTACAAATTCTGCAGTTTCAATATCTTCACAGGCAACAGAGGCTGCAGTTGGTTTCCCCATAAGAACTTCTTTTGCAAGCGTTGGACCGGATAATATTACAACTTTCTGCTCAGGAAGAACATCTTTGATAACTTCTGACATACGCATTAGAGTATTTAATTCTAAACCTTTCGATGCATTAACCAGAGGTGTTTCTGGTTTAATACCGGCAGTCTTTAACTGTTCACAAACCGGACGCACTCCGCCTGTTGCCACTACTGACAAAATTATATCTGCGCCTTCGATTGCTTTTTTTAAGTCGGAGGTTATTTGTACTTTTTTATCAAGCTGTACTTCAAGAGGTTTTGAACAATGTTTATTTATAACAAGGTCATCATTCAAATCGCACTCTCTTCCCCAGATGACAATATCTTCAAAGTTATCATTCATAAGCCAGGCTAATGTTAACCCCCAGCATCCCGGACCAAGTACAGTTAATTTCATATATTACCCCTCCTATATATAAACAATTATACTATAAAATATGTAAATATTTGTAAAAATGAAGCAAGTTTTTATTATGTTTTTACTTTATTTAACTAAGGGATATTTTTAATGAGATTTAATGTAGACAAAATTCAAGAAGTACATAATTCGACATCTGTTACAGCTTCTGCTCCTGAACACGATGTGCAGACTTTTGACTATGCTATGTCGGCACCGGCTGATAACTTTGTTTCTAAACAATTATGGAGCGATGATACAAAGGCTATTGTGCATAATTTAGTTGAAAAAACAGGTATAGCAAGCTACAAACCTTCTCTTTTAAAAGATGATAATACTGCAATTGCAAAATCTCAAACACATCTGATTGATTTAATGAAATACTATGAAGGTGACAGCTACTATTATTACGAAGCTATTACAACACCTTATAAAGATAAATTCGGAACATGGACCAACGGATTTGGAGAACTCTCTGATAAACTTACAACCCAGGAGGCTGCTTATAAAAAACTTGCTGCGAATATTGAATCTTATGCCGGTGAGGTTGAAAATCTTTTAAATCGCAGGATTGGAAAAGGTACTTATGATGCGCTTCCTAATTCAATAAAAGAAGCTCTTATTGATTTGAATTATAACAAAGGGCTGAGTAAAATAAGCGGAAACAAAGTTCTTATGGATGCTCTCAAAAATAAGGACTATTCAAAAGTTGTTGCAAATTTAGCGTATGTATATTCAGGTAAAAAGGGGGCTGAACAAGTTGAAGATGCCGGTTTGTACCGCAGAAGTTTAAGCAGAGCTATTCTTGCTGTTAGAGATTTGAAGGGAAGCGAGCGCAAAGAAGCAGAAAAAGAAGTTAAAAACTTATATAATAAAGCGCAGAAATGTTATAATGCCAGCAATATTGATACAATGGAACTGGATAAAATTTATGAGCAGTTTTCCACCGGCAAAATCTCTTCAGAACCTGTAAGCTCCGCGGCTTATAAGATTAATGTTGATAGCAGATTTAAAGGTAAAGGCGTTACAACCAGTGAAGATTTGCATAGCTATGGAAGCGGATTTGTTGTGCGCTCTGGTGGATTTATTTTAACGAATGAACACGTTGTTTCATCTGCACTTGCTGACCCTGAAACAATAAAAATTGGCGAGCAGATGAATGTTCCATATATTAAGAACATTCAGGCTGTTGAAGAAATTTCTGAACCAGCACCGGAAGTTAAGCAGGAAGAGGAAAAGACCGAAGAACCTAAAACTGAGGAGAAAGGATTCTGGGGTAAGCTATGGGATGGTGTCAAGGGTTTCTTCAAGGCAATTGGTAATTTCTTTGTCAGTCTGTTTAGCAGAAAAAAATCTAAAGAAGATACGGTAGTTGAAGAAGAAAATAAAACTACTTTTCAAAAAATGCTTGAAACAGCAACTGTAAGACAGGAGGGTGAATTCCAGATTGTTACTCAGGATTATGAAGTTAAAAAAGGCGACAGCGTATGGAATTTAGCAAGAACTTACGCTACGACAGAAGATATAATTTGCGCTGACAATGGGATTGAAGATAAAAATAAGATTAAAGAAGGACAGATAATAAAAATTCAAAAACTAGGATATAAAGTTCTGCAGGGCGATAATTTATTCCAGATTGCTAAAAAATTCGGGCTGACAGTAGAAATCTTAAAAGATTTGAATAACATAGAAGATGTTGATAAAATTCAAGCCGGTCAAATGATAGAAATCCCTGGTTTTGTATACGAAGTAAAACCTAAAGATACTCTTACAAAAATTTCACAAGGAGTAGGCGTAAGCGTAAAGGATTTGATGAAAATAAACGGACTTACTAGTGACGCTATTAAGCCGGAACAAAAAATTATAGTTGTGTATAATAACTCTGACTACGCTGTATCAGCTGATAAAAAGAAAGTAGTTGTTGATAAAGCAACCAATACCAAAACAGAAATAGTAGATATGAGCAGTGATGCTAAACTTGCTACCAGACCTCTGCTGAAACAAAAAAGCAGGGTTAATGGTCAGGTTGTTGCGACAAGAAAAGTATTTGAACCGAAAAACTCGGGAAAACTTTCCGGCAAAACAATTATTATTAATGCAGGACATGGCTATTCTCAAGCAGGAACTGACCCTGGCGCATTGAGCCCGGGTGGAATAGATGATGAATGGTTGATAAACTATGATAACGCGATGCGATTGAAAGACAGATTATGTGCGCAGGGTGCAAAAGTTATATTCTTGCAGGGACACGTTAACCTTATTACAAAAGAACTTGCCAAGAATAATAATAAAGCAGATATGTTTATTTCTGTCCACGTAAATTCGCATGACAAGCCTACTTCTGATAGAACTCAAATTTATGCCTCAACTAACAAGCTGTCTATCAATAAAAAAAGCTGTGAGCTTGCAGATATGATGGAAAAGAAATTTGATGACTGGATACCTGAACATGAAAAAATCAGTAAAAAAGATGCATTTATTAATAAGGGCAAACAGGATTACGCACAGTCAAAGCAGGCTAACTATGCTGTAATTAGAGAAGCAGAAAAGGTGCAAAAAATCCCTGCGGTGCTCTGGGAAATTGCATTTATGGTTTCTCCAAAAGGCAGAGAAAGAATGAGTAATCCTGATATAATGAACAGTTACTCTGATATAATGTCTAAATCAATTGTAGAGTATTTTAATTAGAGTTTAGAAAAACTATTAAGAGTTCTTCTTAATACTCCGCAATTTTTTCTCAGCGCTTCTTCTGCCTGAGCTTTATCCATATTACATTTTAGCATAATGATTGCAGTCTTTACACTCCATCCGCATTCCAGAAGCTTTTGCAGCGCTGTAGAATTATTGACTCCTGCAATTTCTGATACAATTCTTATAGCTCTGTCTTTTAACTTTTCATTTGTCGGCATTAAATCAATCATAAAGTTTTCATAGGTTTTGCCGATTTTAATCATAGCTCCTGTGGAGAGCATGTTAAGAACCATTTTTTGAACAGAACCTGCTTTCATTCTGCTTGAACCTGCAATAACTTCAGGCCCTACTTCAACGCAAATACCTAAGCCTGCCTCTTCTAATATAAGAGCTTTATGGTTGCAAGTTAAAGCAATTGTCCTGCAATTAACCCTGTCTGCCTGAGCCAGAACCCCCAGTAAATATTTCGGGTTGCCGCTTGCGGAAATGACTACGCAAACATCTTGAGCTGTCAGAATTTTTGCATCTTCTTCCCCGAGTTCAAAATTATCTTCAGCTCCTTCTACTGCGGTTCTTATTGCCTTGTCGCCGCCTGCAATAATACCGGTTACCATATCAGCTGGAACGCCAAATGTAGGAGGACATTCCGATGCATCAAGGATACCTATTCTGCCGGAAGTTCCTGCTCCGAAGTAGTATAGTTTGCCGCCCATTAAGAATTGCTTTGCTATCATATCAATAGCCTTAGCGATATTTGGGGTTTCATCCTCAATAGCGAGTGCGACAAGTTTATCTTCCTCATTGATTTTTCTCACAATATCAATTGTTGAGAGTAAATCAATATCTTTCGTATTCTCGTTTCTGTACTCAGTAATCATTTCACTCATAACACACACTCCTTCGGGGTAAATTACTACCCTAATTTACTTATTAAATTTGCCATTTCGATAGCAGATTTTGCAGCATCAGAGCCTTTGTTTCCTGCTTTTGTGCCGGCTCTTTCAATTGCCTGTTCAATATTATCAGTAGTGAGAACACCAAATATTACCGGAATTTCTGTTTCTAAGCTTACAGATGCAATGCCCTTTGATACTTCTGCACAAACATAGTCATAATGTGATGTTGAACCTTTTATTACTGCCCCGAGAGCAATAACAGCATTATATTTCCCCCCCTTTGCACACTTTTTAGCAATAACTGGAATTTCAAATGCACCCGGACACCAGACAACATCAATATTTTCTTCTTTAACACCGTGGCGTTTAAGTTCATCCAGAGCTCCAGACAGAAGTTTTGAACTTATAAACTCATTAAAACGTGAAACTATAATACAAAATTTTTCATTTGTGACTGTTAGTAAACCTTCTATAACCGGCATGAACCTTCTCCTTAAAATATCTATAATCTTATTATACACGATTTTAATATTTTTTTCAAAATTGTGATAATATTATTTTATGCAGAAAGGTCAAATTTTCAAAGTTCATTCTGATTTCTATTATGTGCATTCAGATAGCGGGTCTTACGAGTGTAAAATTCGTGAGGTATTGAAGAAACAGAAACAAAAAATTTTTGTCGGCGATTATGTTGAATTTGAAAACGGTGCAATAGAAAAAATTCTCCCGAGGTTTAATTATATAACAAGACCTACTGTTGCAAACATCGACAGAGTCATTATAATATCAGCAGTTAAAGAGCCGGATCTTAATTTTACACAGCTAAACAGATATATTTCTTTTGCAAAATATCATAATCTGGAAGCAGTATTGTGCTTTAATAAAAATGATTTGTCAGAAGATGATAAGACAATAGAAAAAGTGTTTTCAATATATCAGCCTCTAGGGTACGATATTTTGTTTACGTCGGCACTTGAAGGATACGGAATTGACGAGTTTAAAGATCTTTTAAGGGGGAAAACATCTGTACTCTGCGGTTCATCAGGTGTAGGCAAGTCAAGTTTGATAAATGCGGTATGTCCCGGCATGAATTTACGAACAAAAGAAGTAAGCGAAAAGACACAGAGAGGCACACATACAACAAGACATTGCGAAATTATCTCAATTGATGAAGAGTCAAGAATTGTTGATACTCCGGGTTTTAGCAATCTCAAGTTTGATTTTCTAATGCCGAATGAAGTTGATTTATTGTTTGATGAAATCGCAAAATATAAAAGAGAATGCAAATTTCAAGACTGTCTTCACAATACGGAAACAGGATGTGCTGTAAAAGAACATCTTGATAAAATACCTGACAGCCGTTACAAGAGTTATCTGGAATTTGTTGAGGAGGCGAAAGAATATAAAGAGAAGGTTAAGTATCAAGGTGTTAAAACGGAAGCTTCTCATAAGCAGCAGCATAATAAAACGGCTGTAAAAATAAGTTCAAGAAAAAGAGAAAGCGCACGAAATACGCAGAAACAGAATATTTATAAGGATATAGACGATGAAAGAATTGATTGATTTGGTTAATGAACATTTAGATGAGTATCTGCAAATTACTTATCCGGAAGATATATTTAAGGCGATGAAATATACACTTATGCTTCCGGGAAAACGTTTGCGTCCGGTTATGTGTCTGGAAACTGCTAGAATTTTAGGCTGTGATATTAAAAAGGTTATGCCGGCAGCATGTGCGATAGAAATGCTCCATGTGCAAAGCTTAATTCATGATGATTTGCCTTGTATGGATAACGATGATTTTAGAAGGGGTAAACCATCTAATCATAAAATGTTCGGAGAGGCCAATGCTGTTCTTGCAGGCGATGCGCTTTTAACTTTTGCACCCCAGTTAATTATTGAAAAATCAAAAGATTTATCAATGACTCAGATTGTAAGAATTTTACACGAGTATACAAAGTTTGCCGGTGCTTACGGCAGAATTGACAAAAACTTGACGACTGATTTGTGTAAAGCGGTGGAAATGCCAGTTAGCTCTGCATGACCGTAAAACCCGGCTGTACTTTTTGCAGGAAATGACTTGCAAAATTCGTCCGTTTTCTCTATAATAAAATCATGCGTGGTAGTACCGGTGCAGGCGCTGAAAGAGAGCAGCGTGCCCGGTTCGGATGCAAGCAGTATGGAGCAGCAGCTGTGCCGGCAGGGCGCGGCAGCGGCTTTGTGCTGCCAAAGCGACATTTGTCAAAAGGAGAGTATGATTATGACCTATTCGCAGCAAGTACAGAATATGTGCCCGATCACCAAAGGTCCTAAGCATGGTCCGGCTCCCATCCCCGAAGAGGGCGCATGGGTCAAGGCCTATGAGATCAAGGACATCAGCGGCTACACCCACGGTGTGGGCTGGTGTGCACCTCAGCAGGGCACCTGCAAGCTGTCTCTGAACATCAAGAACGGCGTCATCGAAGAGGCTCTGGTGGAGACCATCGGCTGCTCCGGCATGACCCATTCCGCTGCTATGGCTGGCGAGATCCTGCCCGGCAAGACCATTCTGGAAGCTCTG
>ENA-ORNF01003217-ORNF01003217.1-human-gut-metagenome-genome-assembly--contig:-NODE-3217-length-11005-cov-2.528767_pt1 | contig 11005 bp, 6 predicted proteins | sample MGYA00242110_ERZ509012 | MGnify/ENA primary metagenome ERZ509012 (study PRJEB26280, sample SAMEA2338714) | human gut metagenome | biome: human gut; feature: human-associated habitat; material: faeces... | reverse complement strand
GCAACCGCACCCTGAACAGTTGCCGTCTCTCGCTCCAGCATCTCAACAAACTACAACTCCTCAACCATATTGACGAAGAGGTACGTACACTGAACCGAGAACATAACCGCTTTCTACTTTCGGACACCAACGCCCTGCTGCACAAATTGGTGCGCGAGGGTGACTCTTCGTTCGTCTTCGAGAAAATCGGCGCCAACATACGCAACGTCATGATTGACGAATTCCAGGACACCAGCCGCATGCAATGGGACAACTTCCGCCTGCTGCTGCTCGAAGGACTTTCGCAAGGAGCCGACAGTCTGATTGTGGGAGATGTGAAGCAGTCCATCTACCGCTGGCGGAACGGGGACTGGGGAATACTGAACAGCTTGGGAAATAAAGAATTAAACTTAAACTCCTTCCCCGTCCGTGTGGAAACCCTAAAAACAAACCGACGTAGCGAAACTAACATTATCCGTTTCAACAACCAAGTATTTACCGCTGCCATAGACTACCTCAATGCGCTACACCTGAACGAACTGAAAGAGGACTGCCTACCCCTAAAACGCGCTTATGCCGACGTAGTGCAGGAATCGCCCAAGAGCACGGAGTACGGCTATGTAAAAGCCACCTTCCTGGAACCGGACGATGAACACAACTATACAGAGCAGACCCTTCTCGCTTTAGGAGAAGAGGTGCAACGGCTGCTGGAAGAGGGCGTAACACTGAATGACATCACCATCCTTGTCCGCAAGAACAAGAATATCCCACCGATAGCCGACTATTTCGACAAAGAACTGCATCTCTCTGTCGTGTCCGACGAAGCTTTCCGTCTGGATGCCTCCCTTGCCATCTGCATGCTGATGGATGCCCTGCGCTGCCTATCGAATCCGGAGAACAGGATTGCGGAGGCTGCACTGATGGAGAATTACAAATTACAAATGACAAATGACGAGCAGTCGGGATTCATCATAGCCACTCCCCTGCCCGAAACCTTTACCTCCCGACGGGAAACGCTGCGCTTGATGCCTTTGTATGAGTTACTGGAAGAACTGTTCAGCATCTTCGGCATGAGCCGCATTGAAAAGCAGGATGCCTACCTCTTCTCCTTCTTCGATGCTGTGACGGAGTATCTGCAAAGCAATTCTTCCGAACTGGACAGCTTCATCCGCTACTGGAACGAAACCCTTTGCAGCAAAACCATCCCCAGCGGTGAGATGGACGGCATACGCATCTTCTCCATCCACAAGTCCAAAGGACTGGAATTCCATACCGTACTGATTCCCTTCTGCGACTGGAAGCTGGAGAACGAAACCAACAACCAGCTGGTGTGGTGCGTCCCACCGGAAGAGCCTTATAATGCCATCAGCTTAGTGCCGGTGAACTATTCCACCACCATGGCGGAATCCATATACCAGCAGGACTATCTGCACGAACGTCTTCAGCTGTGGGTGGACAATCTGAATCTGCTGTACGTGGCCTTTACCCGTGCCGGCAAGAACCTCATCCTCTGGAGCCGGAAGGAACAGAAGGGAACCATGTCCGAACTCCTTGCCAACACCCTGCCCCACATAGCCAAAGACGGAGCAGGCAGTTGGGACGAAGAGGCTGCCATATACGAGAACGGCAGGATTTGTCCCTCCTCCGTCCCCGTCTCACAGCATGACGCAGACAACCCTGCTGATGACGAAGCCAAACCTCTATGCTGCGAACGTAAACCTCTATACTGCGAACGTAAACCTGAGGTTTACGAACAGCAACCAGTCAACAGACTTTCGCAAAAGCCGGTCAAACTGCCCGTCCACATGGAGAGCATGCTCCACGACATCGAGTTCCGGCAATCCAACCGTTCGGCAGACTTCATAGCAGGAGTAGACGAAGCAGAGTCCAGCTGGCGTTTCATCAACCGGGGACGTTTGCTGCATACCCTATTCTCCGCTATCGAAACCGAAGAAGACATTGACAATGCCATCAGCCAGCTCGTCTTTGAAGGTGTGATTGGACGGAGTGAGACGGAAGAAGAAATACGCAATCTCACCCAACGCGCTTTCTCCCTGCCTCAAGTCAAGGACTGGTATTCAGGAACGTGGCAGCTATTCAATGAATGCGACATCATCTGGCAGGAAAACGGTGAACTGCGGACACGCCGCCCGGACCGCGTGATGATGCGTGGCGAAGAAATCGTAGTGGTGGACTTCAAGTTCGGAAAGCCAAACAAGAAGTACAACAAGCAGGTGCAGGGATACATGCAACTGCTGGTCCGCATGGGGTATGTCGCAGAAAATATACGGGGTTACTTGTGGTATGTAGAGGAGAACAACATAGAACCGGTATAACTCACTCCCCATCCACTATTAATTATCAATTATCAACTAAATCATGGAAACATTCCTCCAACTGGTCGCCCGCGACCTTTACGCCAAAATAGGAAACGACCTCTCGCGCACCGCCATCGTTTTCCCCAACAAACGTGCCAGTCTGTTCTTCAACGAATATCTGGCAGCTGAAACGGACCGCCCTTTGTGGTCGCCTGCCTACGTCAGCATCAGCGAACTGTTCCGGCAACTCTCTCCATTGAAGTCCGGTGACCCTATCCGCCTGGTATGCGAACTGTATAAGGTGTTCCGCGAAGAGACCCGCAGCGAAGAAACTCTGGATGACTTCTACTTCTGGGGAGAACTGCTCATCAGCGATTTCGATGACGTAGACAAAAACCTTGTAGATGCCGACAAACTCTTCAGCAACCTGCAAGAACTGAAGAACATTATGGACAATTACGACTTCCTCGACCAAGAACAAGAAGAAGCCATCCGCCAGTTCTTCCAGAACTTTTCCATAGAAAAGCGCACGGAGCTGAAAGCCAAATTCATCTCCCTCTGGGATAAACTGGGCGACATCTACCGCCACTACCGCCGCAATCTTACAGAACTGGGCATCGCCTACGAAGGCATGATGTACCGCAATGTCATGGAGCAACTCGACACCGACCGACTGCGCTACGACCGCTATGTATTTGTCGGCTTCAACGTGCTGAATAGAGTAGAAACCCGTTTCTTCCAGCTCTTGCAGGATGCCGGGAAAACAATGTTCTATTGGGATTACGACGTGTTCTACACCCGTCTTCCCCTTGAGCAAAAGCCGCCCTATACCCACGAAGCAGGCGAATTCATCCTCCGCAACCTAAAGCTGTTTCCCAACCAACTGCCCGAAACTTCTTTTGATGTACTGCGGAAACCCAAGAACGTACGCTTTATCTCCGCTTCTACCGAAAATGCACAAGCCCGCTACTTGCCGCAATGGATTAGGGGGAATGAAGAATTAAGAACCCCTTCTTCATTCAAAGACACTGCCGTTGTCCTTTGCAACGAATCCCTACTGCTTCCCGTCCTCCACTCCATTCCGGCAGAGGTAAAGAACGTCAACATCACAATGGGATTTCCCCTTGCCCAAACTCCGGTGTACAGTTTTATCAACGCCCTTGTAGAGCTACAGACTACCGGCTACCATGCAGGTACCGGACGATACATCTACGAAACCGTAATCACGCTGCTGAAACACCCTTACACCCGGCAACTTTCCCCCAATGCCGAAACACTGGAAAAACAGCTTACCCGGGACAACCGCTTCTATCCCCTTCCCTCGGAGCTGAAGCAGGACGCATTCCTTGAACAAGTCTTTACACCACAGAACGGCATCGCCGCCCTATGCAGCTACCTCACCGAACTGCTTCGCGAAGTGGCCGTCCTCTACCGCCAGGAAAAAGACGTGGAAGACATCTTCAACCAGCTGTACCGCGAGTCTCTGTTCAAAAGCTACACCCTCGTCAACCGCCTGCTCAGCCTGATAGAGACCGGCGAATTGAGTGGTGTGCGCACAGACACGCTGAAGCGACTGCTGAACCGCTTGCTTACCTCTGCCAACATTCCCTTCCACGGAGAACCCGCCATCGGCATGCAAGTAATGGGGGTGCTGGAAACGCGTAACCTCGATTTCCGTAACCTCATCATGCTCTCCCTCAACGAAGGGCAATTGCCCAAAGCCGGAGGCGACTCCTCCTTCATTCCCTACAACCTGAGGAAGGCCTTCGGCATGACCACCATAGAACACAAGAATGCCGTCTATGCCTACTACTTCTACCGCCTCATCCAACGGGCAGAAAACGTCACCTTATTATATAACATCTCTTCGGACGGACTGAACCGCGGGGAGATGTCCCGCTTCATGCTGCAATTCCTGGTAGAGTCGCCGCACAACATCTCCCTTGAGTACCTTGAAGCCGGACAATCTCCACAGCAAGCCCGGGAAATTGAGATTCACAAGACACCGGAGATGTTGCAACAGATGTTCGACGCCTACAACATCCACCAACGTCCCAAAGCGTTCTTCTCCCCCTCTGCCCTCAATGCCTATCTGGACTGCCGCCTGAAATTCTACTACCGATACGTAGCCGGCCTGAAAGCTCCCGATGAAGTAAGCGCCGAGATAGACTCCGCCCTCTTCGGCACCATCTTCCACCGTTCCGCCGAACTGGTGTACAACGAACTGACAGCCAACGGACGGGAGATACGTAAAGACGACCTGGAACAATTACTGAAAGACGATGTTCGCCTGCAAGCCTATGTGGACAATGCTTTCAAAGAAAAGTTCTTCCATGTGCCCCTTACGGAGCAACCGGAGTATAACGGTACGCAGCTCATCCATTCCAAAGTCATCGCCTCTTACCTGCGCCAGCTCCTGCGCAATGACCTGCAATACGCCCCGTTCCGTATGGAGGGCATGGAACAGGACGTCAGAGAAATGATGGAAATAGATACTCCGCAAGGAAAGCTTGCCTTACAGATAGGCGGTACCATCGACCGCCTGGACAGCAAAGGAGACACGCTACGTATCGTGGACTACAAGACAGGCGGTACTCCCAAGACTCCTGAAAATATAGAACAACTGTTTACTCCCGCCGACAACCGTCCCAACTATATTTTCCAGACGTTTCTGTACGCCGCCATCCTCTGCCGCAAGCAATCGCTGAAGGTAGCCCCTTCCCTGCTCTACATCCACCGGGCAGCTTCCGAAAGCTACTCCCCGGTCATCGAAATGGGAGCGCCACGACAACCCAAGGTACCGGTCAACAACTTCGCTTTCTTCGAAGACGAGTTTCGCGAACGGCTGCACGGACTCCTGCAGGAGATATTCAGCCAAGAAGAAACATTCAGCCAAACAGAGGATACCCGGAAATGTGAATATTGCGATTTCCGCAGTCTGTGTAAGAGATAAAAAAACAGACCATCCGTTCATAAGAAACAGATGGTCTGCACGACCGTAACAGACGGTCTATTTGAGTCTGACGGATGGTCTGTTTTACTTCAACGGACCATCCGTTCTATTTTCTTCGTTATCACTTCTTCACCGGAATAGAGAAGCTGAATATGGAGCCTTCGCCTTCCTTGGAAGTAAACCACAGTTTACCGCCATTCTTCACGACAAAATCCTTGCATAGCAACAAGCCCAGTCCCGAGCCTTCTTCGTTGTTCGTGCCGAACGTGCTGAAATGCGTATCAGTATGCAACAACTTCTTCTGCCCCTCCTCGCTGATGCCACAGCCATAATCCTGGACGCTGACAACTGCCATACCATCTACTTCCTCCATCTTCACCAGTACCTCTGAGTTCTCCTTACTGAACTTAATGGCATTACTCAACAAGTTACGGACCACTGTCTTCAGCATGTCAATATCAGCGTTGACCATCATTTTTTCCGGTTTCATCTCGCGGATTCTTATCTTCTTCAGGCTTGCCACCATACTGAAAATCTCAATGACACCGTCTGTCACTTCGACGAGGTCCACATCCTGATAAACCACGTTCAACTTACCGATTTGACTCTTTGTCCATTTCAGCAGGTTATCCAGCAATGAAAACACATCCTCCGTAGTCTGATTAGCCATCGTCAGAAGCTCGTACATTTCGGCGCCAATTTTCTCAGATGGCAAGTTCAATATCAGCATATTCAGCACCATTTTGATGGATCCCATCGGAGAACGTAAGTCATGGGCAATCACCGAATAAAGCTTGTCACGCCCGGCAATAGTACGTTGCAGTTCTTCCGTCTTACTCAAAATCAACCGTTTGGCAGCTACCAAAGATATTTGGTGGGTAACACGGATAATCAATTCCTCCTTATTGAAAGGCTTAGAGATGAAGTCATTCGCGCCAACCTGAAACCCCTTCACAATATCTGCCGTACTATTCAGTGCGGTCAGAAAGATGATTGGAATATCAGCTGTATTCGGATTTGACTTTAAATGTTGAGCTACTTCAAAACCACTCATGTCCGGCATCATTACGTCAAGCAAAACCAAATCAGGATTTTCCTTTTCCACCTGTTCCAACGCTTGCCGCCCGTTACTTGCAGTAGCAATCGCGAATTTCTCATTTGTCAAAAGCACTTTCAACAATAAAACGTTTGACATCACATCGTCAACGATGAGAATCTTGTATTCGGAAGGATTTATTTCCATGTTCATCTTTCTATATTGTTTTTCCCGTTATCAAAATTACTATTTAGTTAGGAACGATATTCCTTAAAATACTCTATTATATACTGTAAACCCTCTTCCAGCTCTATAGTCGGTTCCCAGCCCAACTTTTCCTTTGCCAGAGTGATGTCCGGCTGACGCTGTTTGGGATCATCATGAGGCAGTGGCTTGAAAATCAGTTTCGACTTGGAATTCGTCAGCCTAATGACCTTTTCCGCCAGTTCCAATATGGAGAATTCATTCGGATTTCCCAAGTTTACCGGACCGATAAAATCGTCCTCCGTGTTCATCATCCGCACCATACCTTCTATACAGTCATCTACATATTGGAAACTTCGCGTCTGATTACCCGAACCGTATATTGTAATATCCTGGTTCTGCAATGCTTGAACCACGAAATTGGAAACCACCCGTCCGTCATTCGGCAACATCCGAGGACCGTACGTATTGAATATACGGATAATCTTGATCCGCACTCCATTCTGGCGGTGATAGTCCATAAACAATGTCTCGGCACAACGCTTCCCTTCATCATAACAAGAACGGAGGCCAATTGGATTTACATTTCCCCAATAACTTTCCACTTGGGGATGAATAACGGGGTCACCGTACACTTCGCTGGTAGAAGCCTGCAATATCTTGGCATTCGTCTTTTTGGCCAGCCCCAGCATATTGATGGCGCCCAATACAGAAGTCTTGATGGTTTTAATGGCATCATATTGGTAGTGGATGGGAGAAGCAGGACAAGCCAGATTATAGATTTCGTCCACATCTGCCTCATAAGGGGTTTCCACATCATGCAGTACAAATTCAAAGCGGGGATTGCTCTTCAGATGAGTGATATTTCCTTCCGAACCGGTGAAAAGATTATCCAGACAAATCACCTGATGCCCGTCGTTTATCAATCGGGTACAAAGATGAGAACCTATAAAACCAGCACCGCCACTAACCAAAATTTTCTTCATGTAATGTTTTTTATAGTGCCTTAAAGCACATAGGACCTATTCTGTTTGTTTTGATGCTGACAAATGTAGGCGATTTGACTAAATTATGCAAGTTTGCAACGAAATATTTCACTTGTTAATGAATATAAAGAGGCAGATTAAAAAATCCACCCCTGAAATATTCATTTATTTATCCGCCACATACTCTTCTTTCTTATCCGGAATGCTGAAGTTCTTGTTCGCAAACAAGTCTGCCAGACCCGAAATTTGCTTTAAACGCAACACTTCGTCGCGATCCATTCCGATATTCTTCATTATCCATTCATCAGACATACCGGCTCTGTCCAATTCCGCAACAATATGGCACATCAACTCGATATTATGCGTACCACGGGCACGATTATGACGGATAGTGGACGCCATACGGTTGGAAAGTTCCTTGTCAATCACGACCACGGGAAGCAACCCGTTTTCGCGCTGATAAATTCTTTTGGATGTCTTCAACACCTGATAACGGTGGTAACCGTCCACCAGGATGTAGTTATCCTCTTCCTCATCATAGTAACAGACACAAGGCATGGTGAAACCATCTTCCCAGATGGAAAGCTCCAGAAGCTTCATTTCGGGCGGTGCCACTACATTCGGATTGTAATCGTTTGCTTGTATTTTCTCTATTGGAATTGCCCTTACGTTATATACCGGACTTTTATCTACGCTCATAACATCATATTTTTGAATTGTTCCATTATCTTGTCTCTTTTGTATGCCTCTTCCTTGTTCAAGGCAAAACCCATGTACTTGCAGGCATGGTCATTCTTCAGGATGCATATGCACATCCGCTTATAAGTGGGAATTTCCCGGAATTCCGCGATGTCAATATCATCCAGATAATCCATGCGCACCGGCTTCTTGTTTGTCTTGTAATTCGTGGTATTTATCACTTCAATGGACACTCCTGCATCCCTCAGCTTCTGGATGGTCTCGTCAGCCAGACACCCCCCTTTTGTACGCCAGAATTCAATGCTGACGGTAAGCTTTTTCAAGTAGTTCCTCCGGGTCTCTTCCGGCAAGGTGGAAAGCAGGAACTGCATAAAGCCTTTCCACGTATACCCTTCGGGCAGTCGGACCGTCTGCCACCCCATAGCACGCGTCCCTCCGTAAATACCGGTAAAGTTCACCCCGTTGACCCGCCCTATCATTCTTCCCCAAGTATTCGGGTCGATGACACGATACAGCTTCAGGCTCTCTTGTGCCTCACAAAGAAAAGGGCTTGCCACACGCTGGCGTTCGATATTGACTCCGGCTTTATAATATAGGTCATACAAATGGTTATAGTCAAAGCCGAATTTGCCATTGGCCGTCCAGATATCCGTCGTCTTCCAATCATAAATGGGATAAGCATTGAAAATGTCATTGCCTATCTTCGAGGTCCAGCGGTAATTGTGGTACATCTGATACTTCCGGTTCAGATGGATGCTGCGCCAGCGGTTAAAACTCTCTTGCGTACGGATGCCTATGAGAAAGCAGGCACGCACTCCATCCTTCTTCTCATGCAGCCATTTGGCAAAGTGCATCTGGAACTCATAATCCCACATTTCGGGAGTGTAGAAAGGAAACGTCTCTTTAGTGAGGCAGCCTTTCGGCATCTTCCTTACCCAAATGTCCTCCAAATCCTCCTGCCACGGACGCCAGTAACTCTGGTACATCGACGTACAAGTCGTTACACGGAAAGGCACACAAACACGATACACCTCCAATATATCCTTATTCGCCTCCAATACCCGGTCCACATAATCAATGGTCATGCTGTACTGTATCTCATAGTCCATATGGAATACACACAGTTTACGGTTCAGCCGGTTCCGGCGGATATAGTCTATGCACAAATTCAGCAACACTCCACTATCTTTTCCTCCCGAAAAAGAGACGCATATCGTGTCAAATTCCCTAAAAATCACATCAAGACGTTCTTGCGCCAGTTCATACACATTTTTGGGTGTAGCCATAATTATCTGTTTTTCTTCATTTTCACATAACGGGTCCATACCTTGTCTTCCAAAAAGCCCAGCTCGCTGAAGACATCCCTATCTTCAACAAAGCTAACAGCCGTCAGACTACTCTCCTCGCCCTGCTTCTCAAGTACCTTTTCCAGAAGCAATTTTAGCGTGTCAACATTCCTTTCCTTAATATAATAGTTGTTGATGACATACTCCTTCTTCTTCTCCTCTACCGGTATAAAACCTATAACTTTCTTTTTGTCTACCGCCACAAACCAAACAAAATCTTCTGATGTACGAAATGGATAGTTATAATTCTGCTTCAATATTTCAGGATTCATCACCAATGGCGCAACAAGCTCATACAGCCGCTTATCTGTTCCCTGTAATTGTATAATTTGTACCATTCTGCATTACCGGTTTAATATTATAATTTGAAATGTTCAAAGATAATTATTAAACTTTATGATATAATCACTTTTTAAGCAGTTTTAAGAATAAAGATTTAAAATGTAGCGATATATTACCTTCTCATGCAGACTAACAACGTACTGATAAACAAAATTATAACCATAGGGCTATTCAGTATACGACTTAAACAGCTTCAATATGCAATCCAATAAACATCTATATAAAGTATAAACAATTTTCAATACCCAGCCTTTACGCCAAAACCGGACGAATAATTTTATTTTTGTCAGCTATTGCATCTTTTTAACGATTTACCACCTACTAATTAAAGAATATTCATATCTTTGCGCAGCTTTTAAAAAGTATTCCAAAATTCTTTTAAGCTATTCTATTTTTCCATATATTTAATATAAGCAAACAACAATAAATCGATTATAAAACAGTAAAATTATGATGCTAAACACTAAAAGAAGACCGTTCATAGCTACGGCTCTATTATTAACATCGTTAGGGGTAACCACATCGTGCATCGATAACAGTTATGACCTAAACAAAGACATTGACATGACAGTCAACGTAGGTGGCGAACATTTGGCAATTCCCGTAGGATATACGGAGCAAATAACACTGGACAAAATCATCGAACTTGATGAGGGAGATGATTTGCAACTCGTGAATGGAGAATATCATCTGCTGAAATCGGATAAAATAGATCCGAGCACGACAACTGTGGATCCTGTAACCATAGATGCTGCCAATAGTGAAATTAAAGAGATAGCAATTACAGATGAAACTGAAACACCTGATGAGATGCCTATTGAAACAACTATCTCACAAGACGGCAGCATCAAAGCAGAAGCGAATAACGTAGATGCAGCTGTAAAAAAGATCGGTTCTCTCACTGCACAAAACCCAATACCCCTTACAATTAAAATTGAAATAGAGGGCCAAAGGGCATACGAAAGTATAAAAGTTCCCGATTTAAAAATACAATTACCCAAGTTCTTGGTATTTGCTAAAAAGTATGATGAAATAGATAGTAATAATTTATTATCATTAAGTTTGGACATAAAGAAAGGCAATAGTGCCTCCATTGCATATACCTACTATATAGAAAGTTACCACTTTGCAGAAAAGACAGG
>ENA-ORNF01003215-ORNF01003215.1-human-gut-metagenome-genome-assembly--contig:-NODE-3215-length-11009-cov-5.714807_pt1 | contig 11009 bp, 9 predicted proteins | sample MGYA00242110_ERZ509012 | MGnify/ENA primary metagenome ERZ509012 (study PRJEB26280, sample SAMEA2338714) | human gut metagenome | biome: human gut; feature: human-associated habitat; material: faeces... | reverse complement strand
TGGATGTAGTCAATGACATTAGTTGCAACATCGACGGCGCTCTGGAAGCCGAACGTCGTATCCGTGCCCCAGATATCGTTATCAATGGTCTTGGGCAGGGTCACGACGTTCATGCCGGCATCCATAAGGAGCTTTGCGCTTTTCTGCGTGCCGTTGCCGCCCATGATAACAAGGCAGTCGAGATTGAGCCTGTTATAGGTATCCTTCATAGCCGGGATTAGGCTGTTTCCGTTTTCGTCAACGATGTCCTTTCCCGGGATATAGCGCTGGCGCGAGGTGCCGAGAATGGTTCCGCCCTGAGTGAGTATGCCTGCGAAATCCTTCGGCTCCATAAATTTATAGTCGCCGTCAACAAGTCCGCGGTAGCCGTCATACATGCCGAATATCTCAAGATTTTCGACTTTATTGTGCAGAGCCTTGCCGATGCCGCGCATGGCCGCGTTTAGTCCCTGACAGTCGCCGCCGGAGGTTATAAGGGCAACTCTGGTTATCTTCTTCAAATTTGATCCCTCTTTTAGTCATAAGTTCTTACAATAATATTTTAAAGCAATATAAGCAAAAGTCAATCGTGAATAATACCGAAATCAAAACAGGAGCTCAGGCTGTGAGCTCCCTGCTTTGTCTATTTTGCACTTTTTAGAAAGTCGATATACTCGGGTATGAGATCGCCCAAGTATCTGTCCGTGCTCTCGCAGCTGACTTCAATATATATGCTTTTATACCGCACAATAATATACTGCCTGTGGAAGTCCATGCCTCTGTGGTCGGCTCTTAAATAGAACACATGTGCGCCGTCGGCGTCGTATTCATATAGCATGCGCTCTTCGGGCGCGTCATTTATCTCGTATCCGTCGCGCTCAAGCTCATATCTGCGCTGCATTGCCGTGTTATACGAAGCCTCATCGTATTGTTTAAGCCGCTCGATCTTATCTTCACTCAGCAGCTTGGCTGCATGCTCGCTGTTCATATCGACATACTCGGTTTGGAAGTTGACATCTCCGTTTTGGCCAAGAAAGTATCTTTTGTTTACTATCGGCGAATCTACACTATCGCTACCATAAGCCGACGAGCGCTGTTCATCGCATTTCCAGCCGAGATCCTCGCATGTCGGAAACGGCAGAGCCGAGAAGTCCGTGATCTCCGCATCCGAATCGGCCGCACTGTCAGGCAGCAGCATAAACGCCGCCCATGCCACGGTGATCGGTATTGCCAGAGGAATGAGCACCTTGCCGACTGCGCGGCTAAAACCGCCTTTCTCTCCGTTTGGTATATCCGCACCGTTTTTAATGCGTTTTGCTATTGCTTTCAGTTTGATCAGCCGTGCTGCGCCGAATATGATCTCGGCAGCAAGCAACACGATAAGAACGAGCGCCGCAGCAAGATACGGTGTTGTGATGTTGCAGAGAAAACGTATCACGCCGACAGAATCCGGCAGGCCGCAGTGCACAAGCGCCGTCAGCAGCATAACACACAGCGCCGCAACATATATTCTGTACTTTAACATTATGTTCTTTAAAGGCTTAACCAGCAGCTCGCAGTCTGTGTATATCTCCGGCGCGTCGGGGTTTTCCGTGCAGATGACAACGCAGTCGTTTTTGAAGTCTCCTACAACGTTCCAGCCCGACCGTTCATACAGCTCCTTTTTCTCTTCCGGGATATCGCATGCAACGACATCGCAGAAATCGAGTCTGTAACGCATATCCTTAGGCTCGCCTTTTTCAAACTTCGCAAAAAACACACCGCATTCCTTGAAAAACAGTCCTTTTTCGGCCATATCCTCAAGCCAGCTCTGTATCGCCGGGATATCGCACGATTCAAACGGTATTACACGTTTTACAAATTTACTCATCATTCTCCGCCTCCTTCGCGTCGGCAAGGCATTGCCTCAGCCGCATAAGCTCATCATTATATGCCTTCTCCCCTGCCGGCGTCAGCTCATACAGCTTGCGCTTGCCCTCGACGCCGACATATTTTATAAGCCCCTCCTGCTCGAACTCCGAAAGCAGCGCGTACAGCGTACCGGGGCCGAGCTTCACGCGCCCGGTGCTGCGGCGAGCGATGTAATCGCTGATGTCGATGCCGCATTTTCTGCCGCTGCTCAGCGACATGAGCAGGTAAAACATCGGCTCTGTTAATGTTGAAAGCTTCTTCCTCGCCATCGGCTCACCTCCATATATCGATTATCGATGTTTACTGTATTATATATCGATATTCGATATTTGTCAAGATTGTTTTGTCCTTGACTAAACACGGTATATATATTAAAATGAAGTATCTAACGTTGGGAGGAATTACATATGGATGCTTTAAAAAAAGCATATTACCGCTCGTTCCAGGCCGTTTTCAATGTGGGCGCACGTCTGCTGCCATGGCGCAAGCCAATCACCGTTGAGGGTGAGGGTGCGCTGAGCAAGGCCCCAGAGCTTTTCAAAAAGGAAGGCGTCAAAAAGGTCATGATCGTCACCGGCCGCACAGTCGGCAGGACCATTGCACCTATTGCAAAGGCAGCGCTGGACAAGGCAGGTATAGCATATGAGCATTATTCCGAGGTCTCGGCCAACCCGACCGTCACCGTGGTAGACGAGATCCAGAAAAAATACCTTGAGACCGGCTGCGGCGGATTCCTCGCAATCGGCGGCGGCTCTCCTATGGATGCCGCCAAGGGTGCAGCCGCAAGAGTTGTGCATCCGAACACCCCTGTGAACAAAATGGCCGGACTTCTTCGTGTTCGCCACAAGATACCGCCCTTTGTCGCCGTACCGACGACCGCGGGCACCGGCTCGGAAACAACGATAGCCGCCGTCATCACCGATCCGGAGACGCATCATAAGTACGCTATCATGGATCTGTGCATTGTTCCGAAGTACGCGATACTCGACCCTGAGCTCACACGTGAGCTTCCGCAGAAGACCACCTCCACGACCGGCATGGACGCACTGACCCACGCGGTCGAGGCTTATGTCTGCTGGACGTATAATACCAAGGAGTCCATCCGCCTTGCCGAGGAGGCAACGGTGCTGATATTCAAATATCTCGAGCGTGCGTACAACGACGGCAATGACATGCAGGCGCGCCAGAAAATGCTCACTGCTTCCTTCAAGGCCGGCTTTGCCTTCACCCGCGCCGGCGTCGGCAATGTTCACGCAATAGCGCATACGCTCGGCGGACTGTACAACACGCCGCACGGACTGGCAAACGCCGTCATTCTCCCGATCGTTCTTGAGGACTACGGCGAGGCCGTTTATGCAAAGCTTGCGCATCTTGCCGAGCTCACCGGCGTTAAAACCACCGGCAGCGATGAAGAAAAGGCCAAGGCCTTCATCGCAGAGATCCGCGCAATGAATAAGCGCATGAACATCCCCTCCGGCTTTGATTTCATAAAGGAATCGGACATTCATCAGATGTGCCTGTGGGCAATGGAGGAGGCAAACCCCGTCTACCCCGTTCCCGTTATCTACAACGAGGCGCGCTTTACAAAGGTCATCCGCCGCATAATCGCGGAGGCCTGATATTCAAAATGACTGCCGCCAATATCGGGCAGCAGTCATTTTATTATAATCTGAGGTGACACATGGAGCTTTTATACACACTTGAAAATATACGCACGCCGCTTCTCGACACGGTGATGGGACTTGTCACGAACCTAGGCGGCGAGGCCGTGTTTATCGCGGCGGCAATAATCGTATTCTGGTGTCTGAGCAAAAGCTGCGGCTACTACATGATGACGGTCGGCTTTGCCGGAACGATAATTAACCAGTTTCTAAAGCTCTGGTTTCGCATCCCGCGCCCGTGGGTGAAGGATCCGGGCTTCACCATCGTCGAAAGCGCACGCGCCGAGGCAACCGGCTACTCCTTCCCCAGCGGCCACACACAGAACGCCTTTGCCGTATTCGGTGCGCCGGCAAGATACTTTAAAAGCACCGCGCTGAGGATCGTGCTGGTGCTGCTCATCGCGCTGACGGCGTTTTCGCGGATGTATGTCGGAGTGCACACTCCGCTGGATGTCGGCGTGTCGCTCATCGTCGGAACGGTTCTCGTTTTTGTCATATATCCGTTTTTTCGTGATATGGACAGAAGCCCCAAAAAGATTTACATAATATTCGGTATTTTCATTGTAATGGCCGCGGCCTTCGTGGTCTTCGTCGAGCTGTACGATTTTCCGGCGGACATTGATACGGACAACTACGCGTCGGGTCTGAAGAACGCGTACATGATCCTGTTCTGTTCGGCCGGCCTTTTGCTGACCTTCCATGTCGATACGAAATATGTCCGCTTCCCCACGCAGGCCGTGTGGTGGGCGCAGATAATCAAGGTCGTTGCCGGCCTCGGTATTCTGCTGGCGCTCAAGGCCGTTTTGAAGGCTCCCCTGCTCGCGCTTTTCGGCGGTCACAGCGTGGCTCACGGCGTGCGGTATTTCATCGTTATCCTGTTTGCCGGTATTCTATGGCCGATGACGTTCAAATACTTTGCAAGGCTCGGAAAATAATAAAAATCCCGCCGTTGAGCGGGATTCTTCTCTTCCCTTTTCGGGGGAGTTTTTTGCTGTGCAAAAGCATGGCAAAATAAGAAACGTGCCATTTTCTCGCCCCTGCGGGGCAAGCGGAAATGATGCAAAAAAACTTCATGCGCCGGTATTTGCGCATTTTCGCGGTGCTGTGCTCATGCATGAAGCTTTATGCACCTTCACCCTTATACTTTCTGCGTGTGGCCATGCCGCCGCGGATATGCCGCTCGGCCTTGTTGATATCGAGCAGCTCACGCACCTGATGATACAGTGCCGGGCTGACCGTTTTCAGCCTCTCGGTGAGATCCTTGTGTACGGTGCTTTTGGAAATGTTAAACTGCTTTGCGGCGGCCCTTACCGTTGCCTTGTTTTCAATGATGTATTCGGCAAGATCGCAGGCGCGCTCTTCAATATTTGTGTACAAATGCACCACTCCCCAAACTCACATAGTCCATATATATGAGAGGCGAGCGCGGGATATGACGAGGGCAAACTATACCAATGCGACTGTCCATAACTGTTTAAAATAACGAAAAACAGCCACTTGCCAACAAACTGACAAAATAGTATAATTATTATGATTACGGCCGCACGAGCGGCCTGACGGAGAAAACACGAACCAAGGAGGAACATAATGAAAAAACGCATTATCAGCCTGCTGCTGGTAGCTCTGATGCTCGTCTCGATCGCCCCGTTCGGCGCAATGGCGGCGTTTGATTTGGGTGACATTGACATACCAGGTATCGGCGGCGGCACTGACAGCACCGTAACTATTACGTTTACAGAGCAGCCCAAGAATGTCACCGTTGCTGTTGGCGAAACTGCAACGTTTACTGTAAGTGCTGTAACAAGCAACCCTCTATCAAAAGAGATTAAATACCTTTGGCTTGATGCTACTGAAATAGGAAGCGGCGAAAAACTGAGTGTCGCTACTATTATTAAGATTGCACGTATGTTGAGATCTGATGGAAATTTACCCACCAGTGATACGTACACTATTGACAATGTTACATCTGAACATAATGGCAAATCATTTAAGTGCATAGCTTATTGTGGCGAATTCACGCTTGCTGGCGGCAAGAACCTTTCTTATGCCATAAGCAACAAAGCCACCCTCACCGTGACCGGCGGCGAAACGCCCGAAGACTGCACCCATGCAAATCCCGAACACCATGCGGCAACGGAGAATAACACCTGCGATCCGCACATTGAGTACTGGTATTGCCCCGACTGCGGCAAGTATTTTAAGGATGCAGGCTGCACGCAGAGAGTCACCAAGGGCAGTCTCGACGACGGCATGACCAAGGATAAGAACAAGCACACCGACCTCAAGAAAGTCCCCTCGAAGGCTGCAACCTGCACCGAGGAGGGCAACATTGAGCACTGGTACTGCTCCGGCTGCGGTAATTACTATACCGATTCCAAGGGAACGTCAAAGACAACTCATGCCAAGGTCACGACCAAAAAGGCCGATCATGATTACTACTGGGTCGCCGACGAGGTGGCCAATGTCCACTACGAAAAGTGCAGAGTCTGCGGCAAGACCAGCGGCACGAGCAATCACTCCGGCGGCACTGCAAGCTGCAAGGCTCAGGCTAAGTGCGAAAAGTGCGGCGCAAGCTACGGCGAGCTCGACGCGACAAATCATGTAAAATTTGAATACAAAAACGCCGTCAAGCCCACCGAGACCACAAAGGGCTACACCGGCGACAAGTACTGCGCGGACTGCGGAGTCTTCATCGAAAAGGGCACCGAGTATTCCGCACAGTGCACCGGCGGCTGCAAGGATCTCAAGCTCGTCAAGGGCACTCCCAAGACCTGCACCGCGGACGGCACGATAGATTACTACGAGTGCCCCAAGTGCCATAATATCTACAGAGACGAAAAGGGCACGATCCTTCTGACCGAGGCCGACCTCGTCGATAAGTGCACCGGCCACGACCTGCACCCCGGCCCTGATCTTTTCGGCAATATCAATAAGGATAATCTCAAGAAGTTCGCGCGCAGCATCGGCATGAGCTTACCGCAGATCGTGCAGATGATCCGTGACGGCACGTTCGATCTCGATCACATCATCGGCACGATAAAAATCAAAAACATCGAACATTGCCACGACGATACCGACCACTGGTTAGGCTGCCAGCGCTGCGGAAAAACACTTGAGGATCTCCGTGACGAGCTCAGCGCCTCAGGCTTTGAGGTAAATGAAAAGTGGTATGAGCTCAGCCGCAAGACTCCGCACTCCGGAGGCAGTGCAACCTGCCAGAATAAAGCCGTCTGCGACGAATGCGGCGACGAATACGGTGAGCTCGGTGAGCATAGATACGACAACATAGTCACCGCTCCGACCTGCACAAAGGACGGCTACACGACGCATACCTGCTCTGCCTGCAAGGACAGCTATAAGGACAGCGAGACAAAAAAGACCGGTCACATCATTGAATACGGCGTGTGCAAGATCTGCAAGGGCAGATTCTCCAATCCCTTCTATGACGTTAACGGCAGCGACTGGTTCTACAGCGCGGTCATGTGGGCATTCTATAATAATCCCATAGTCACCACGGGAGTGGATGCAACGCATTTTGCGCCGTCGGATCCCTGCACCCGTGCGCAGGTAGTTACCTTCCTGTGGCGTGCGGCAGGAAGGCCCGAGCCTGCCGGCAGCGGAAAGACCTTCAGCGATGTGCCCAACACCAACCAGTACGCGCCCTACTACAAGGCTATTCAGTGGGCGGTCGAAAACGGAATAACCAAGGGCACCGGCAACGGCAGCACCTTCTCCCCGAATGCCACAGTAACACGCGCTGAGTTCGTGACCTTCCTCTGGCGCTATGCCGGAGAGCCGGCTCCCAAGAATCTGAGCACGAGCTTCAACGACGTTGACGCGAACCAGTTCTACTACAAGGCAGTGCTCTGGGCGGCCGAGAACAGCGTCACCACGGGAGTGGACACAACGCATTTTGCGCCCGGTGCCTTCTGCAAGCGCTCCGAGGTGGTCATGTTCCTGTTCCGTGCGTTCAGCAAGGGCGTTGTGAACTGATATAATTAATTTAAAAAGGCGCGGTTTTGCCGCGCCTTTTCTATATTTATGTTGAAATATGCCCTGAGGGATGATATTATTAGATTACATTTTGGAGACTAAGGAGCAGACCTATGAGAAACGAATCAATGAATCTTTCAAAGAATGAAATGATGATGGTCATGCACGATCAGGAGCAGGAGATAGAGAAGCTTAAATCTCAGGTCGAGGAGCTTCAGGCAAAGCTTGACGGATATGAGATAAAGGTAAGCGAGAGCGGAAGCCTTGCCGAGGCTGCCGCAAAGGTCAGCGGCCTGTTTGAAGCCGCCCAGCTCACTGTCGATACGTATCTTGAAAATATGAAAAAGCGAGATGAGGAGTCTGAGGCAGTCTTTGCAGACGTTCAGAAGCAGGCAGATCAGATAATCGCTGAGGCTGAGGAGGTAGCAGGCAAGCGCCTTGCCGCCGCCGACGCAGAGATCGAGGAAAAGTGGGCTGTTATCGAGAGCAGACTTCTCGTCATGTATGAGTCGCATAAGGGACTTCAGGAGCTTGTCGAGTCCGGCATCTTCACCGTTCCGGGACGCAGCTGAATATGACAAAGCTTCGAGACTATAAGACTCGAAGCTTTTCTTTGCTTTTTCCCTTGTTTTATCCTTCCCAGAGGCTGTGCAGATTGCAGTAGGCATAGACAGATAGAACCTCATCATCATCGCACAGAGCGAAGCATGCGGCCGGCTTTTGGCCCGGAGCAAGCTCCTTGCGCTGATTTCCGGCCTTTGTGTGGATCGATATCCATTCGATGTAATGCTCGGGCAGCATGGGGTGCTCGGCAGAGCCGACGGTTACATGAACAAGATTCCCGTCAATGCTGTATATCGGGACATGCTTCTCGACCGATGCATCGGTGACCCCGGGTATGATCTGCTCCATCTGTTCACCGCAGCAGACGATGGGTACACCGCTGTCTCTTACTGCTGCGAAAATACTTCCGCAGTGCTTGCAGATATAGAATTTCTGTTCCATAAGCATGACTCCTTTCGTTTGTCCGAAAGTTTACGGCTGTCCTATATATAAGCGCGTGCCCTGGCAAGAGCAACGTCGTCAACTGCGGTCGACTGAAATATTAAGTATATGATTAATTTAATACAAAAGCATGGGCTTTGTCAATACAAAGCCCATATAATTGTTGATCCGCAGTCTGAAGACTGCGGATCAAAGCTTTATGGAGCGGATGACGGGAATCGAACCCGCGTCGCCAGCTTGGGAAGCTGGGGCCCTGCCATTAGACGACATCCGCATTTTTCTCGGTGAGGTATATTTTACACCATAGCTTCAAAATATGCAATAGCTAATAAGTAATTGACCTGAACATCATAATATGGTAACATGAGCATGAGATGTTTATACGCAAAACGGGAAATGAACAAATTAGGAGGAAGAAATGAACAAATCAAAAAGACTTCTCAGTTTGCTGCTCGCGGTGCTGCTGCTTTGCAGCCTGATGCCCGTTGCGGCTTCGGCAGAGAAGGCAAATCCGGAAGATGACTATCCCTTCGTGTTCGTTCACGGCCTCATGGGCTGGGGCGACAGGTCGATGCTCGATCCGATCATGCCGTATTGGGGCATGACGACCGGCAATCTCATGAAATACCTGACGACTAAGGGCTATGAGAGCTACGCCGCTCAGGTCGGGCCGCTCTCCGGCGCGTGGGACAGAGCCTGCGAGCTTTACGCTCAGCTCACCGGCACGACGGTCGATTACGGCGCCGCGCACTCCGCCGCCAAGGGGCACGAGCGCTATGGCATAACCTATGATAAGCCCCTGTTCGAGGGCTGGGGCGCGCAGAAGAAGATAAACCTCATCGGACACAGCTTCGGCGGCGCAACGACGCGCCTGTTCCTTGAGCTGCTTGCAAACGGCAGCGCGGAGGAGGTCGCGGCGGCAAAGGCCGCGGGAACCAAGGTCTCTCCGCTGTTTGAAGGCGGCAAGGGCAGCTGGGTGTATTCACTCACCGCTGTCGCCGCTCCGCACAACGGAACGACCTTTATCGAGACCTGTGATATCTCCACCAAGGTCGTCACTGACTTCATATATAACGTGGGAGCCTCCCTTGGCTTTACCAGGCTCAAGGGCGTGTACGATCTCCAGCTTGAGCATTTCGGCGTCTACCGCAAATCCGATGAGACTGACCTTCAGTATCTCATCCGCGTTTTAAACAGCAGCGATTTCATGAGCCATAACGACAACGCGATATATGACCTCACCATCGATAACGCGCTGAGGATAAACGACGGTATCGGCATGCAGAAAAATGTCTATTACTTCTCCGTCTGCGGCGACGCGACGCATCCGAGCGCCGTGAGCGATAACGAGATCCCCAACGCGAATATGTTCTTACTCATGAAGCCCTTTGCGGCAATGATGGGCAAGTACTATGATAAGTACACCGCTGGCGGCGTTTATATTGACAGGACATGGCTTCCCAACGACGGCATGGTAAACGTCGTGTCCGGCCTGTATCCCGTAAACAGTGATCTCAAGTGCGTAAAAGCCGACGGAGCTCAGGCCTTCGTCGTCTGCGACGGATACAACAAGCAGGACTATGCCAAAGGCATCTGGAACGTTCTGCCCACCCAGCCCTATGACCATCTGAGCATAATCGGCGGTATACTGTCAAACACCGTTTCAAACACCCGCCATCTGTATATGGATCTCATAAATCGCGTAACGAGCACCTACGGCAAGGGCGGAAGCACAGCGGACGATCCCATAAACAAAACCACCCTGCCGTTTACCGACGTTGCCCGCGACCGCTGGTCGTATGACTACATCCTCAAGATGTATCAGCTCGGCATCGTAAACGGCTGCACCGAAACGACCTTCGAGCCCGAAGGAAACCTAACGCGAGCGCAGTTTGTCAAAATGATCGCCTGTCTTGACGGCGTTGACACGAGCGCATACGCAAAGTGCCGCTTTACCGACGTCAGCGATAAGAGCTATGCCGCGCCGTACATTGAATGGGCCGCAAATAACGGCATTGTCAAGGGCATAAACGAAACAACGTTCCTGCCCGACGACAATATAAGCCGTGAGCAGATGGCAACGATACTATGCCGCTATGCCGCTTACGCCGGAATAAAGCTCTCCGAGGAGATACCGGCCGTGACATTTGCCGACAGTGCGCAGATCTCCGCCTTTGCCGCGCCGAGCGTAGCCGCGCTCCAGCGTGCGGGCATAATATGCGGTTCAAAGAATTCGGACGGAAGCTACAGCTATTATCCGGCAGCCTATGCGACCCGTGAGCAGGCCTGCAAGGTGCTAAGCCTCATCTGATAGATTTGATTAATTGAATAAAACGTTAAAAAACCGTGGCAAGCCACGGTTTTTTATTTAGTGTGCAAAATGCAGTGGCTTTTGCACACTAAATACGCCACATTTTTTGTGAAAATAAATTTTCACGAAAAATCTCGCTGCGCTCGTCA
>ENA-ORNF01003210-ORNF01003210.1-human-gut-metagenome-genome-assembly--contig:-NODE-3210-length-11024-cov-2.553651_pt1 | contig 11024 bp, 10 predicted proteins | sample MGYA00242110_ERZ509012 | MGnify/ENA primary metagenome ERZ509012 (study PRJEB26280, sample SAMEA2338714) | human gut metagenome | biome: human gut; feature: human-associated habitat; material: faeces... | reverse complement strand
TGCAGGTATATGCCGGGTTTTGTCTCGGATTTATATGTACCTTTGTAGCCTCATTAATGAGTTATATCTATTTATTCATCTAATAAAAACACTAAAATTATGAATTTTCCTGCAGATTTAAAGTACACAAAAGACCATGAGTGGATTCGTGTAGAAGGTGACGTAGCTTATGTTGGTATTACTGATTACGCTCAAGGCGAGCTAGGTGAGATCGTTTATGTAGACATTACGACAGAGGGGGAGACCGTCGCTCAAGAAGAGGTGTTCGGTACGATTGAAGCTGTTAAGACTGTTTCCGATCTTTTCATGCCGGTTAGCGGAGAGGTTTTGGAAGTAAACGCTGAATTGGAAGACGCTCCTGAATTGGTTAATGAAGACGCTTATGGTAAAGGTTGGTTAATCAAGATTTCTCTTACGGACGCTTCTGAGTTGGAGGAACTATTATCCGCTGAAGACTATCAAAAATTAATCGCTAAATAAGAATGACACCTGTTGTAAGTATTATCATGGGTAGTACCTCGGATCTACCCGTTATGGAGAAGGCGGCTAAGTTCTTGGATGAGATGGAGATCCCGTTCGAGATGCATGCTCTATCCGCACACCGTACTCCCGCTGAGGTGGAGGCTTTCGCCAAAGGAGCTAAAGGACGTGGAATCAAGGTTATCATCGCCGCTGCCGGAATGGCCGCTCATCTTTGCGGTGTGATCGCTTCCATGACGACGGTTCCCGTGATCGGCGTGCCTATTAACTCTACGCTGGACGGTATGGATGCCTTGTTGGCTATCGTACAGATGCCTCCGGGAATCCCTGTGGCTACTGTCGGCATCAATGGCGCTTTGAACGCTGGTATCCTTGCGGTGCAGATGCTTGCCGTCGGTGACGAGCAACTTCAGGAGAAGCTATCCGCTTATAAGGAGGATTTGAAGAAGAAAATCGTGAAGGCTAACGAGGAGTTGGCTAAGGTTTCTTTTAAATACAAAACTAATTAATTGAAAGTTGAAAGTTGAGAATTGAAAATTAAGGAGAAAGTCTCTCTTTAGGTTTTCAGTTCTCAACACTCATTCTCAATTTTCAATTCTCAATTTTCAATTAACAATGGCTTACTTTAATTACAACCGCCGTAAATCATCCGTTGCCCAAATCGGTGACACACCCATGGGAGGTGAGAATCCTATCCGTATTCAATCCATGGCTAATGTATCAACGATGGATACGGAGGCGGCGGTAGCTCAAGCGATCCGTATGATCGAGGCGGGAGCTGAGTATGTGCGTTTTACGGCACAGGGGGAACGGGAAGCCCGAAACTTGGGCGAGATTCGTAAACAATTGAATGAGCAAGGGTATACGACTCCTTTGGTCGCTGATATCCATTTTAATCCTAGAGCGGCTGATGCCGCCGCCGGTGAGGTGGAAAAGGTACGTATCAATCCGGGAAACTATGTAGATAAGGTAAAGACATTCAGCCATCTTGAATATACGGATGAGGAATATGCCGCCGAGATCGAGAAGATCCGTGAGCGGTTCGTCCCTTTCTTGAATATTTGTAAGGCACATGGCACCGCTATTCGTATCGGTGTGAATCATGGCTCGCTCTCCGATCGTATCATGAGCCGTTATGGTGATACGCCCGAGGGGATGGTAGCGAGTTGTATGGAGTTTCTTCGCATTTGCCGGGAGGAGAATTTCCCGGATGTGGTTATTTCGATTAAGGCTTCCAATACCGTTGTCATGGTAAGGACCGTGCGGTTGTTGGTTCGTACGATGGAGGCCGAGAATATGCATTACCCCTTGCACCTTGGGGTAACGGAGGCGGGTGACGGTGAGGACGGGCGTATCAAGAGCGCTGTCGGAATCGGTACGCTTCTATGTGACGGTATCGGTGATACGATCCGGGTTTCCTTGAGTGAGGACCCCGAGGCGGAAATGCCGGTAGCGCGTAAATTGGTGGATTATATTAGGGAACGGGAAAATCATCGTCCTATCGAGGCTTCGATGGCTCCCGGTTTCGATACGGTGGCGACATGCCGTCGTATAAGCCGTGTGGTGGAGGGTATCGGAGGGACTTTCCCGCCAGTCGTGATCTCCGATCGTAGTAACGGGGATTTTGAGTTTGATCATTTGTCCTTGCCGGACTATATATATATAGGAAAGGAAGATCCGGATAATTTGCCGGATAATTTCCGTTTATTGGTAGACGCTCATTTTTGGAAAGAGCGTCCGAATGCTTTTCCTTGCTTCATCGCCTCGGAAGCGGAGGAGTTAAAGGATTACGATTGTCCGCTTAAGTTTATCCGTCTGACGTATATGGATCTTACGGATCGTATGTTGGAGATCTTGAAAGCGGATAAGACCGTGGTGGTTTTATTAAGTACACATCATCGGAATGGGGTTGGCTCGCAACGTGCGGCTATGCATAAATTGCTGATGGCGGGTGACGTGCCGGTTGTCTTGCATCGTGATTTCCGGGAGACGGATGTGGAGTTGTTGCAACTGAAATCCGCCGCCGATTTCGGTACGCTTTTGCTGGATGGTTTCGGGGATGGCTTGATGCTGCACAATGAGGGATGCGAGGCGGTTGTCTCGGATCGCTGTATGTTCGGGATCTTGCAGGCTACAAGAACCCGTATCAGTAAGACGGAATATATCTCTTGTCCGAGTTGCGGACGTACCTTGTACGACCTGCAAACAACGATCGCCCGTATCAAGGAGGCTACTTCCCATTTAAAAGGCTTGAAGATCGGTATCATGGGCTGTATCGTAAACGGCCCCGGCGAGATGGCCGATGCCGACTATGGTTATGTGGGTGCCGGACGTGGACAAATCAGCCTGTATAAAGGTAAGGAATGTGTCCTCAAGAATATCCCCGAGGAAGACGCTGTAGAACGTTTAGTTCAGTTAATAAAAGAGAACGGGGATTGGGTTAATTAGTTAATTCATTACCTTTGTGGAGATCAAGGATTAGAACCTATTAAGAAGTATGACAGTAAATGAATTGAAATATGTATATATAGAGGAAACCATGAGTGCCTTAGGTAATGAGGAGCTTATGGAAGCGATTCTTGATGCTGTAAGAAAAGTAAAAGTAAAGTTTCAAGAAAGACAAGAGGTTTCTGATAGTTTGTTTGGAGATGTACCGGCATTACCTCATTCGATCGCTCAATTGAAAGAAAGTCTAGGGAGGGCTGAAGAGGATCGTGTCGCTGGACGTTTTACCCCGAGCGAGAAAGTCTTTCAAGAGCTAAGAAATGAATATCCGTTCTTATGCAAGTAGTTTGGCTTGATGAGGCTAAGGTGTTGTTTAAGGAAGCGATATCGTTTGGTTTTCTTGCTTTTGGGGAAAAGGCCGTGATTCGTTTTGTGGACGAAGTGCAGAGAACAAATGAGCGACTGTCTGTTTTCCCTCGTTTAGGTAAGATTGAACCTGCTTTGAGAGGGCTTGAACGAGAGTATCGCAGTTTGGTTGTTCATAAGAATTATAAGGTTATTTATTATATAGATGATGATATGGTCTTTATCGCTTCGTTTTGGAGCACTCGGTGTAATCCGAATAGTCTCCGTTCGGGAATAAAGAAAATAAGATAATATATGAAAGTAAGAATTATCAATAAATCGCATCACCCGCTGCCGGGTTATGCGACTCCTTTATCTGCCGGGATGGATATCCGGGCGAATTTGTCGGAATCGGTTGTGTTGAAACCGTTGGAACGTAAATTAATCCCGACCGGACTTTATATCTCGCTGCCGGAAGGCTATGAGGCCCAGATGCGTCCTCGTAGCGGGCTGGCTTTAAAGCATGGGATAACCCTGCTGAATACGCCGGGTACGATCGATGCCGATTATCGGGGGGAGATCGGTATCATTCTCGTGAATCTATCTTCCGAGCCTTTTACGGTGAATGATGGTGAGCGTATCTGCCAAATGGTTATAGCCGCTCATAGCCATGTGGATTGGGAACCCGTGGAGACGTTGGATGATACGGAGCGGGGAGCCGGGGGATTCGGTCATACCGGAAAAGAATAAGAATAATAAGGTTAACAAGAATAATAGGATGTTTAAGCAACTGATATATCTCATCTCTTTCCTCTCGTTGGTCGCTGTGCTCCCGGCTGGTGCTACAGAAACGGAGAAGGATCAACGTAAATTCGATTACTTCTTTTATGAGGGCTTGAACTTGAAGAACGCCGGGAAATTCGACGCCGCTTATGATGCCTTCAACCATTGCTTGGCGATTGACTCGACGGCGGCTCCGGTCTTGTATGAGCTTTCTTCTTTTTATGTGCAGCTGAACCGTCCGGAGAAAGCGGTCGAGATGTTGAAAAGAGCCGTAGCCAACAGCAAGGATAATTTCACGTATAAAATGGCATTGGCGTCTATCACCCGGAATCTGGGTATGTATGGCGAAGCCGCCGAGGAGTACGAGGAACTGGTTCGTGATTATCCGGAGAAGGAGGAGCTGAATTATTATCTGGCCGATGCCTTGACGCAAGCCGGCGAGATCGGGAAGGCGATCGAGGCTTATGACGCCTTGGAGTCGGTTATGGGTATGAACGAGGCGATCTCCATGCAGAAATACAAACTGTACGTCCAGTTGGAGAAACCGGAAGAGGCTTTCAAGGAGATCGAGAAGCTAGCGGCTAAATATCCTATGGAGGCCCGTTACCAGATCGTATTGGGTGATCTTCATTTGGAAAACGGGGAGATGGACAAGGCTTTGGCTTGCTATCAAAAAGCGAATGAGATTGATCCGACTGACCCTTATTATATCGTCTCTATGGCCAATTACTACGAGGCGAAAGGGGATAAGGAGGCCGCCGAGCAACAAATCCGTAGCGCTTTGGTAAACGAGAAGCTGGACGTGGAGACGAAAGTGAACATCCTTTCCCGGTATATCTTGAAACTGCAACAAACGAAGCAGGGAACTGAGAACGCGAATCATTTATTCCAAACCCTTTTGGAGCAACATCCGGAGGATATCGATTTAAAACTGATGTATGGCGGTCTCTTGATGGCCCAAGGAAAGACAGAGGAGGCGAAATTCCAGTTCCAGTTGGTAACCGAGATGGAACCGAGTAACGCCGGGGCTTGGCAGCAATTGCTGAATCTGGCTTTGAAAGGGGAGGATATCCCGGAGGTCATCCGTATCTGTACGGCTTGTATGGAGCTTTTCCCCGAGTCGCCGGAATATTACTTCTATCTGGGTATCGCTTACTACCAACAACAGAAATATCAAGAAGCCTTGAATACCTATTATGCGGGCTTGAATATCATTCCGAAGGAGAACCTGCCGCTGAAATCGGATTTCTACGGTCAGATCGGTGATATTTATTACCAGATGGGGCAATTGGATCAAGCGTATAAAGCGTACGATGAGGCATTGAAGTACAATGACAAGAACGTGGTCGTACTGAACAACTACAGTTACTTCCTTTCCTTGGAGAAGAAAGACTTGAAGAAGGCGGAGCGTATGAGCGCCCAATGTATCAAGCTGGAACCGGACAACGCCACGTATCTGGATACCTACGCTTGGATCTTCTTCGTACAAGGAAACTATACCTTGGCGAAAATCTATATCGAGAGCGCTTTGGAGAAAGATAAGACAAAGAGCGCCGAACTCGTGGATCATTATGGGGACATCCTTTTCATGAACGGTGATAAGGAAAAAGCGGTGGAGCAATGGAAAAAGGCGAAAGAGATGGGGAAGGATTCCGAGATCTTGAACCGTAAGATCGCCGAGCAACAATATATAGAAGACGAGAACGCGAAATGAAAAGAGACTATTTCTTGACCTTCCTGTTATGTGGAGGTCTTTTACTTTCGATGTTGACAGGCTGTAAATCGTCCAAGAAAGTCGGGACGGTGGAATCCGCTAGCGTGAAGGCTCATAATGAGTTCTTCCAGTCGGTGGAGGATCAATCCTTCCAGTTCCGTACCTTGACGGCCCGGCTGAACGTGGATCTGGATATCCCCGGTAAGCAAATGAGCTCTCGGGTGGATATGAAGATGGTCAAGGATAGCGCTTTCCAGCTGTCGGTACAGCCATTTCTCGGGATCGAGATCTTCCGTATCGAGTTGAGCCGGGATACGATCAAGGTGGTAGACCGCATGAATAAACGCTATATGATCGAGAATTATTCCAATTTGCAAGGACAGACTCCGATCGAGTTCAACTTCTATAATTTGCAGGCTCTTTTCACGAATCATCTGTTTATCCCGGGGGAACAAGGCGTTTCCCGTAAGCATTATAATCGGTTTAAGCTGAATCAAGAAGGTCCGGTCGCCGAGATCAAGACGAAGGATGCCATGGGGCTATTCTATACCTTTAAGGCGGACGGCGAGGAGAAACTTCTCTCTACCTATGTAGCGGACCCTTCCGATCGTTATGCCTTGCAATGGCTGTACGAGGATTTTCGCTTGGTGGATCGGCAGCCGTTCCCGATGTTGATGGATGTGCAGGTGTTGAAGAACGGGAATCCCGAGGGTGGGGTGAAGATCCATTACTCCCGTATCCAACTGGACGAGCCGCTCAAGTTGGATTTTTCGGTTCCTTCTAAATATAAGCGTATTACCTTTGCGCAAGTATTGAAAACGATTACGAATCTGAATCAATAATCTATCATGAGGTACGTCTGGATCGTTCTATTGGCATTGTCTTTATCTACCGTGGTTTACGGTCAGAAATCCGCTGCTGTCCGTCAGTTGGAGCAGCAGCGCAAGGAGGCGTTGGCCGATATCGAGGAGACGAATAAATTATTACAAGAGACGGCCCAGACTGCTAAAACTTCCCTGAACCGTTTGAATCTACTTTCCAAACAAATTCTTTCGCGTAAGAAAGTCATCAGTTTATTGAATCAAGAGCTGGATGAGATCGAGAAAGATATCTTGAATATCCAAGGCCAGTTGCGCACCTTAAAACGGGAACTGGGCGATAAGCAGACGAATTACGGTAAATCGATGCGAGGGCTTTATAAACGCCATAGCTCGCAAGATAAATTGTTGTTTATCCTATCCGCCGAGAGTTTCTCTCAATCCATGCGGCGTATGCGGTATTTGCGGGAATATGCGGATTGGCAGAAGCGGCAAGCGAATGACATCGTTGAAAAGCAGGCCGAGATCAGCCGCAAGCAAGCTGAGATGGAGAAGACCCGTGCCGAGAAGCGTGTCCTTTTAGGAACTCGTCAAGAAGAGAGTAAGAAGCTAGAAAGTGAGGAAGCTTCTCAGAAAGAGGAAGTCCAGCTATTGAATAAGAGACAAAAGGATTTGAAGGCGGATCTCCAAAAGAAGCGTCGTCAAGCCGAGGCTTTAAACCGACAGATAGAGAAGCAGATCGCCGAGGAGATCGCCCGTGCCGAGGCCGAGGCGAAAGCCGCCCGTGAACGTGCGGAACGTGAGCGTCGTGCCCGTGAACAAGCTGCCGCTAAGGGTAAACCCGTACCGGAGAGTAAAAACGAGCCGATCCGTGAGGAACGTGTGGCAGATACGAAAGGGGGCTATGCGATGACAAAGGCGGAGAAGCAATTGTCCGATAACTTCGCCAATAACCGGGGACGTTTGCCGTATCCGGTGGCCGGAAGACATACGATCGTCTCTACATTCGGCGAGCAACAGCATCAGGAGTTGAAATATGTTCGTACCAGTAATAGTGGTATCGATATCCAGACCTCACCCGGGGCGGATGCCCGTGCGGTATTCAATGGGGAGGTAACGCGTGTGTTCGTGGTGCCGGGGTATAATAATTCCGTAATCGTTCGTCATGGTAACTACTTGACGGTTTATAGCAATTTGAGTCAGGTATATGTAAAAGCAGGCGACCGGGTCTCTACCCGTCAAGCGATCGGAAGGATCTATTCGGATCCGGAGGACGGTAATTCCACGATCCTCCATTTCCAATTGTGGAAGGAAAAGACGAAGCTGAATCCGCAGCCTTGGTTGGAATAAAAGCGGTTGTGATATGTTAAAACTATGATGGGCATTATAAGGCTGTTACGATGCCTGTTGTAAGGATGCTAGAATGCCCATTGTAACAACCTTATAATGCCTATTGTAATTTTCTCGTTTAACGCTCGTTCAATACGTTGTATAATCCATTCAGATCGTCGGCACCTACCAAGTCTACACCTTCCTTGATGAAGAAGCGTTTGAACTGCTCGGTATCCGGGGCGCCCCACCAACGGAATAGTTTTCCCTCATCGTGGACTTTCCGGATGATCTCACGCATCTTCTGTAGTTGGTCGGCGGGCATCTCGCCTTCACCTTTCCAAGTGAAGAAATCGGAGTAATTATCGCTTATGACCGGAGCGAGGGAAGCAGGGATGCCCTGTCCCAGATCCTTTATTTGTCCGTCGAGGAAGGTGAAGCGGCTGTTCTCTTTCGGCAGGCTGTTTTTCGGACGGTCACCGGAAAGGAAGAAGAGGACGGCACCTTCTTTATATTCGCCGTTATCGACGGAACAGAAATATTCCTCGTAAGGTTCCATCTGTTTCTTTAATAGCTTGTACATCTCTTCGCCTTGTGCCTTGCAATCCACCATCAGGTAGAAAGGACGATCGCTATCGGGATAGACCTTACCTCCATTCGCTTGTATGCGGGCCACGAGCGGCTTGAGGTATAGGTTCTCGAAGGTAATGGCCGGGTTGGGTTCCGGGCGATCATGGGAAACGTATAGCTCGCCATCGATCAGCCACAGATCGGCCTCCACGCAGTTGAAGCGGAAGGACAAGGCGTCCAGCAGAGGTCTCTCCCGCCAATAATCATTGTGCGAGAAGGCGTTGTAATGAATTGCGGAGGAGGCTTTCTGAATCGTCTGCTCCGTGGTTGTCTCCGCCACTTGAACTGTGTCCGATCCCTTCGGGGAGGTGCAAGCCGTACAGAGGGCGAGGGAGGTGATAAATAAGGATAGAATCTGTTTCATATACTAATTGTTTTTTGAGTCCAGTTGTAGAGACGGGGCACGCCCCGTCTCTACAACTGGATGTTTATGGATTTGCTGTCTTATACGGTTCGCGTGCCGGGTTTTACGTTAGCCGTCTTCTGTTTGTCGCCCCAAAGGACGGTTAGTTCCAAGGGGACGTCGCTGGTAATTTCTACCTGCGGCTCTTGGGTAGCGGAAGAACGGGCCTTGACTTTGATCGCTACCAGACCGTCGAGGCCGAAAGGATAACGGTCGATACCATAAGCCTCCGTCAAGTTCACGTCTACGGTCAATTTCTTCTCGTACACATTGGAGCGGATGCCGAAGATTTGCTCGATCAAGCCGGAGATCGGTGCCAGTCCGCCCCAGCCCACGAAATTCGGGCGAGCCATGAAGCCCGGCTCCTCATGTTCCGGAGCGTAGTATTCCCAGAACGTACCGGTATTCTTATATACCTTGAGGACGTTATCGTAATGGTTGCGTGCGATCTCGTAAGCCAATTTACGATAGCCTTGTTGCAATAGGCCGGTAATCACCATATAATTCGCTCCCGGCCATACGCCACCCTGCCAGTAGCGACCGTTATCCTTGTATTTAGGATGGTTGGCGGCAAGGGAAGGGACGCGGTGCAGGCGGTTGAATGTCTCCTTGTTATCCAGCTCGGCCACGAAAGCATCCATGCGTTCCTTGGACAGGACATCGGTCAATAAGGCCCAGTACGCATAGATTCCCTTGGTGGAGGAAAGGCTTCCGTCGGCGTATTGATCGAAAAGGAAATGCTCCTTCTCGTCCCATAGGTTCTCGTTGATATACTTCTTTAGCATCTTCTGCTCGTCCTCGAACTCCTCGATCTCCTGCCAACGCTCCAGATAGAAACCCATCTCAAGCAGATGCCCGGCGGTGAAGTATTGTTGCAAGCAAACGTCCAGCCAGATCATATGGCCGTGGCTGTATATCGGATTGTATTTCGGTTCCACCCGGGGCATGTTGTCCATGCCGGTACCCCAACCGCTGGTCCAATACGTACCGTTGCGCCACGTATGGTTTAGCTTCAACCATTTATAATAAGCGCAAAGGGCGGGGAATATCTTGTGTAGGCGGTCTATATCGCCGAACTGCTTATAATAGACGATCTCGCTCCAAGGGAGGATATTCGGTCCGGTGCTGGTCGGATCGTAACGCTCGAAACAGTCCGCTCCGTCCGCCTTGATCTCCCGGCAGATGAAACCGTCCGGGTGTTGTTTGGCGTAGAAATTATCTAACGTACGTTGGAAGGGGAAGAAGCGGGTACCGAAACGGGCGAACATCATCATGAAGGCGGAGTCCCACATGAAGATATTGCCGTTGTAGGCGACATCGAGGTAACTGCATACGAAACCGGAATCCGGTTCCGGGGCCTTGATGTTGCCGATGCCGATTTGCCAAGCCTTCCAGTACATCTCGATTTCCTTCTCGTGTCCGCTCCAAGTCGGGTCCGGGAGGATTTGCTTGGCCTCCTCGAAGGTTCTGGGCGTGATGGTCTCCGGTTTCGCCGTCCGGAACTCGTTCTCGGTCACGAAGGGTTCCTTCAGGTAGGTGTTCTTGTAAGGAAGATTGTACTTGGGGCGTTTCTCTTCCATTTTCTCTTGCGCTAAAAGGTTCCCGGCGGGAACGGAGGCCGCACCTGCTGCGAGAAGGGATTGCTTTAAGAAGTTTCGTCTTGTTGTCATTCCTTATGATATTTTTATTGGGGGAGAGAGGGAGAAGGTGCGCCTCAGTCGGTGAACACGGTCCTCCCGGTCGGGTACCGTAGTACTGCTAGTCAAGTACTGCTGTCCTCTCAGCCAAAGTACTGCGGTACTTGGGCAGGGGTACTGCGGTACTTGACTAGCGGGATAGCCCTGTTATACTCTCCATCGGATGAATACTGTTTGATTATAGATTCAGGAGCTTTTTGATCTTCCAGAAGATATCCGTATTCTCGAAGATACCCGTGAAGTTCTCGGCGCCCGGGCCGAAAGCGTAAACGGGAACCATCACGCCGCTATGCCCTCCGGTGGAGAATTTACAAACGATACGGCCCTCGTTCAGATCCCCGTCTACCAAGGTAAGGCCACCGGTCTCGTGATCGGCGGTT
>ENA-ORNF01003204-ORNF01003204.1-human-gut-metagenome-genome-assembly--contig:-NODE-3204-length-11059-cov-6.509633_pt1 | contig 11059 bp, 10 predicted proteins | sample MGYA00242110_ERZ509012 | MGnify/ENA primary metagenome ERZ509012 (study PRJEB26280, sample SAMEA2338714) | human gut metagenome | biome: human gut; feature: human-associated habitat; material: faeces... | reverse complement strand
TATTCCCGTATTTCGAGAAGAAAAAGCAAATTGGTTTTGAGAGGACTATAAATTCCAGTTTGCCAGTATCTTAGACAGAATATGAACAACGAAAAACATCGTAGCAATACGGTGTTTTTTTGTTACCTAAAACCAACAAATTCATACATAACCACAGGTTAGTACAAATACCTTGTGTGATTTTTTGAAAGGCTTAGAACGGGGATTTTCTCCGATTTTCGCCCCTAAAAGATACACAAAAAGGTTTCAAGTATCTTTCCTGTGGTTTTTTTATTTTCAAACGGAAAGGTGGATTGATATGCCAAGAATGAGCAAGAAACGGAAACAAGAATGGGCATTGTTTCTGAATGACCGTAATCGCATTACCTACAACGAACTTTGCAGAAAATGCAGGAATGACTGTAAGCAGAGTTTCCGCTGTATCGTGGTGCTTTGCCCGAAATATTTATCGAAAAGGAGAACAAAGAAAAATGATTGAAAATGAAATGACTGTCAGCGTACCTCTTGAAGTTGTCAAGGCAAGCGAAATCGAGCCGAAAGAAGTGAAATGGCTGTGGTATCCGTATATTCCGTTTGGCAAGGTTACGCTGTTGCAGGGCGATCCGGGCGATGGAAAAAGCAAGCTAATGCTTTCCGTTGCCGCCCTGCTCTCAAAGGGCGAACCTCTGCCCTTTACCGAAACGGAAGAAAACGAGCCTGTGACTATCATCTATCAGACAACGGAAGATGACGCAGACGATACGGTAGTACCTCGCTTTAACTCTGCCGGTGGCAACGGAGAGAACCTTATCTTCATCAGGGAAGATGAAAAGTCTTTATCCTTTGGGGATAACCGTATTCGTGAAGCGATTGAGATGTACCACGCAAAACTTTTAATTCTTGACCCGATGAGTTCCTATATCGGAGAAATCTGTTCGATGAACAATGCCAACGAAACACGAGCCGAGTTTAATCATCTGATAGCGGTTGCGAAAGATACTGGCTGTGCGATTGTGATTATCGCTCATATGAACAAGATGAAAGACACCAACCCCCTTTACCGTACCAATGGTTCGATTGACATTGCGGGTGCTGCAAGAAGTATTCTTGCAATCACACGCACACCGAACAAGGAAGTACCTGCGGAAAGATATTTGGTGCAGGTAAAATCCAACCTTGCCCCGACAGGCTCTGCCATTCTGTTTGAAGTATCTGAGAAAGGTGTGGACTTCATTTCCGAAATGGAAATGACAGCAGAAGAAGCGTTCCAGTCCCTTGCCCCGAAAATTGGCAGACCCAACGATAAGGAAGTCAAGGCGAAAGCATTTCTGATGGAAATGCTGAAAGACGGAGAAATGCTTTCTTCAGATTGTGAAGAAAAACTTGAAGCCGCAGGGTTCAAGAAATCGACCATCAAAAAGGCAAAGAAGAACACAGGAGTTATTTCCCGAAAGAAAGGTTTTCTGTGGTACTGGTCTTTGCCGATGGGCGATATACCGAGAGAATAAAAACGGACTGTCTGCTGATGGGACAGTCTGATTTTATGATTGAGGTATCAAAGGAGGTCAAGGGGGAACACCCTTGCCCACGACATCTTTGCAGACGAAGTCTGAAAGTGTCATAGTGGGTTACACACATTCAAAGAATGTTGTGTAACGGCTTCGCCCTGCCGAGAAAGGAGAACGAAAATGGCTAAAAACAACAAAGCGGATATGAGTTGTGCAAGGGTTAAAAAGTACACCGCTTCCGATGTCAGCAAAGCAGAAAGACACAACGAGCGCAAAAATGAAACCTATGAAAATATGAATGTCATTGAGGAACGCATACCATTTAATGTGCATTTCAAAACACCGACTGCCCCGACTTATATGGAACAATTAAAGCAGATGGAAACTGACGGTTTGGTGTCGCTTCGTGGGTTGAGGAAAGACGCAACGATCTTCAATGAAATTGTGATTGATGTGAACACGATGTACTTCGAGCGTAACGGCGGCTACGAATACGCAAAGCAGTTTTATGAAGAAGCGTTCCATTTCATCGAAGAAAAATTCGGTGCTGAAAATGTAATATCGGCAGTAATGCACGCTGATGAAATCAATATAGCGGCAACCGAGGAACTTGGGAAAGAGGTGTACCACTATCATCTTCACGCTATGGTTCTGCCTGTGGTGGAGAAAGAAATCCTATGGAGCAAGCGTTGCAAAGATGAAAAACTGCGAGGAACGGTTAAGGAAGTTGTTCATCAAATCAGCCATTCAAAGAAATGGAAATCGGATATTCCGCTGACCGACGAAAAAGGCAATCCGCTTCTCAGAAAGAACGGAAAACCGATGTTCCGAGCTTCATACAGTATTCTGCAAGATGAATTGTTTAACCATATGACGGAGCAAGGCTTCAAAGGCTTTCAGCGTGGCGAATACGGAAGTACAGCAGAACACCTGACTTCCCTGCAATATCAAATCAAGCAGGACAAGGAACGCTTGGAGAAGTTGCAGAAGCGCATTCAGCATGAACAGATAAAATATGAGCCTGCCCGTAATGTTTCTAAAACCTATAACGAGATTGACCGTATGGGGCAGAAAACAATCACAGGTAAAATGGCAATCTCCAAAGAGGATTATTCTGAGCTTACTGCCCTTGCCAAAGAGGGCATTACAAGTCGTGCGGAAATTAGCGAATTAGAACAGAGTGCCAACTATTACCGACAGAAATATTTTGACTGTGCAAACGCACTCGAAAGAATGAAAACTAAATACAACGAACTGAAAGAAAAGTGCAGACCTTTTCTTCAAGCGTTGGAGCATTTCCCCGAAGTTGCTAAACTTTTTACCGAAAAAGTGAAGCAACTTTTTTCTTTTAAGGAAGCACAGGAACGAGCCGAAAAAGAAGCAAGGGAAAAAGAACGACAGGAGCGTATCAAGGCTCGAAGAAACAAGCGTGGTATGGAAAGATAACCATTTCCATTATACTCACGACTTAATGACTTCTTGATATGTTCAGATGAAGCAGATGTATTTGTGGGGTGTTCCAAACGGAATGCCCCACAGTCAATTTATGAAAAGGAGAAACGGACTATATGAAAGAAAACACTTTATCTTATACAACACGAATAGGCAAAACAACTTTTATTGTCAATGTGAAGCAATCGGAAAGTGCGAAGAAGCCTTTGAATACGGTGTTTCAAGAAATATGCAGACACGAGATGTTGGGAGATTTTTCAGCGGATAAATATTTGAATTTAGAAAACTTACAAAAATCATCTTGACAAACTCGTTCCCGAACAGCTTTAATGTACTTTTAATATTAAATTTTAATTACGAAGCAATAATAGTCTGAATCTTTGTAACATCGGCAACATCAATTTTACCGTCGCCGTTTGCGTCTGCCGCCTTTGTATTTTTAATTACATATGATGAATTGCCCGAAAGATACATCTGTAAGTATGTAACATCCGATACATCTATTTTGCCGTCATTATTTATATCACCTACAGGTACAGTTTCCTCCTGCAATGCTTTGAATGTAATTTTATTTTTGGTTGCGTATGTCTGCGCCTTTGTATTTTTATAGCCGTAAATTATAAATCCGTCAATAACTCTGCCATCACTATAGCCCACTGCGGTTCTACCAAAATATGTAACACTCTTTGGAATAGTAATAGATTTCATAGCTTGGCAATTTTCAAATGCAGATGTTTCGATTGATGTAAGAGTATTCGGCAAAGTTACCGATGAAAGTTTTGTACAACCATAAAATGACATTGAGCCTACTTTCTTTACTGTATTCGGAATTGTTACTTTAGTTAAATTTTTAGCGTTACTGAAAAGATTGTCTGCTACTGCTGTTGCACCGTTTTCTATAGTGGCTGTTTTAAGTGCCGAACCGTTAAATACATTATTACCGGCTGTTGTAACTGTTTTTGGAATTGTAATTGTTGTAAGTGCTGTTGTTCCTTCAAATGCATTATAGCCAATTTCCGTAAGATTGCTTGGTAATGTAACTTTTGAAAGTTTTGTACAATTGTGAAATGCCATTGAACCGACAACTTTTATTGTATTTGGTATTTTAACAGAAGTTAATGTGCTATTGTTGTAAAAAGAATTATCAGAAATTTTTACAACATTTTTATTTAAAATTTGTGACGGAATTGTAATATCGGTTGCTATACCCTTATATCCCGCAATATTTACGGTATCATCTGAATTTACAGTATATTCATAGTTGCCGCTTATAAAAATAGTTGCCGCATTTGCTGTAATTGAAATCACAGATAACCCGCTTACAGCTAAAACCACAGCAATAATTGATGCTAAAAATTTTTTCATTTATTTTCTCTCCTTGTCATTATGACAAAATATTTTATATACTTCTCAATATACAATAAAAATAATAGCAAATATGAAATTTACTGTCAATACAAAATTGTGCAATTCAGTTACATATACAATCATCAAAAATATAAATTTTTTTATTTGTCAACTTTAACACAAAAAGGTCACATCATTGCATAAGCGGAAAGTATTTGTGGGCTTTGCCCACACCCACAGCCTTTGAAAAGGTTGACCAAACTTTTATAATTGCTTGGAAAATCAATTTGCTAAACCATAATTTATTAATGCTATCTCAAATAATCTTATAGTCTTTGACCGAAAACAAATCAAAGGCTATATATTTTTCTCAATATTACTTTTCAAAATCAATTGAAAGGCTCTTTTTGTCGGAAGTAAATTTACGGCACGCTACCCCTGCCGACTGCAACATTCTTTTAGACGCAACAGTTGCGGCGCTGTCGGCATATTTATCATAAAGATAAACAACCTCTGCTATACCCGACTGAATAATGGCTTTTGCACATTCGTTGCAAGGAAAAAGGTCAACATACAGCCTTGCACCCTTAAGATTTTTGCCTCTTGCATTAAGTATAGCATTAAGCTCGGCGTGTACCACATAGCTGTACTTTGTGTCTTCACCATCTCTGCACCACGGATAATCGTCATCGGAACAACCGAAAGGAAAGCCGTTGTAACCTGTTGAAAGAATGATATTGTTATTGTCTACAATACACGCACCTACTTGAGTGTTCGGGTCTTTACTGCGCTTTGAGGCAAGAATAGCCACACCCATAAAGTATTCGTCCCATGAAATATAGTCTTTTCTCTTCATATTATCTTTATCCTCCTTATCAATAACCTGATTTTTTCAAGTCTGCAAGTATCTGCACATAAAATTCTCTTATGTCAAAGTCCTTAATATTTTCACGGTTAAGGTCAATCATATCTCCGTGAGAAATACCTCTTTTACCTTTTGTAGTAATGTATGTATATTTTTCGCCCCAGGCAAAGGAGTTTTCTGAAACCAAGCCGTCATTCTCGCCGTCAAAATATTTTACAAGATTGTAGGAAAAGTTAAGCGGAAATTTTCCTCCCGACGCTCTGTTCAGCTTTGAGCCAAAGCTCTGATAATAAACCTTTGGTGAGTCAAATACATCAGCGTTAAGTTTCGTACAATTTGCCTGCGTAAGGTCGGTTACGGCAGAGATGAAGTCGGGATTTTTGTCGCCAAACTTTAAAAGTGCGTTATTGTATGCAAAAGCAATTTTGTTTTTAACATTAGGCGAAACTTTTGTTAAAAGATAGTCGGCAAAACCGCAGCCACGATGCGGAGTGTTTATTGTGGTGAGCGATGCTGTCATATCTTCAACGCCGTAACAGGCAATCGCCTTTCTGCAATCAAGCCCGCCCTTTGAATGAGCAATAATGTTCAGCTTTTCACAACCTGTTTCCGCAACGATTTGTTTAATTCTCTCGGCAATCTCTTTGGCGCTGTCATCTACAGATGCGGCCGATTCGTGATTACCGTAGTAAATTTCTGCACCGTTTGCAATAAGCTCTGCCGGCACTCTGCCCCAATAATTGAAATATGCGCTGTCACGAAAAAACACACCGTGCACAAGCAATACAGGGTATTTTGTTTTGCAAATTTTCTCATTAATTCTTTTTCTGTCTTGTTCGGCTTTATCAATCTCAAAATTAACCTCTTGCATAGTTATTTTTATAATAACGCCAAGACAAAATAAATTTACAATCGGAATAAAACCGCAAATTATTCCGATAAACCTATGCTTTATGCCAAGTTGAACCGATGTGCAATAAACGGAAATGATACCGTTCCAAAACAAAATAAACTCCGCAAGCAGAGCACCTCCAAGGCACAGCGCCCATTTTACCCAATTGTCAGGTAACATTTGAAAAGCCGACTGAATATAAATCACACTTGAAAGCAGAGTTGTTATTAAAAATTGCAAGAGCAATTCACTGCCGTGTGCAATCATTCTGAATTTAAAAGACGGATAGCCGCCTTTTGCAACAGACGGAAAAACATTTGCGGCAACAAACGCAAAAACACTGATAAGCGGCAAATACCACCTGTCAAGCATCTCTGCAAGAAAAATGCCGTTAATACCGACCATAAGCATAAGCGTGAGCAACAGCCTATAAAAGAATGTAAACACTCCGGATTTTTTCATTAAATCACCCGTTTTTATAATAACACGCACACACAAAAATTGCAACAAAAAAGCGGATGCAACTAATGCAACCGCTTTAAGATAATTATTTAATTACACCATAAGACTGCAGACGAGATCTGCATATTCGCCGGGATTTTCAATTGGAAGTCCTGCAATGAGGAGAGCCTGATCGTAGAGAAGCTCTGCATACTTCTTTGCTTTTTCAATATCCGTCTGCACTGCGCTTTCCATTGCCTTTACAGCCGAGTGATTCATATTAAGCTCAAGCACTCTCTGTGCTTTCATACCGCTGTCAGGCTGAACCGCATTGAAGTATTTTTCCATTTCAAACGAAATGCCGCCCTTTGCGGTAAGGCAAACAGGGTGAGAAACCAACTTTTTAGACGCAACAACTTCGCTTACCTTGTCGCCGAGTGTTTCTTTTACAAAAGTAAGGATTGCACTGCTGTCCTTTTCTTCCTCTTTGTTTTCATCATTCTCAATACCGAGGTCATCGTTTGTAGCCGAACAGAAACGCTTGTCCTTGTACTGCATAAGAGTCTGGAGTGAGAACTCATCAATTTCTTCTGTACAATAGAGGATTTCGTAACCCTTTGAACGCAAAAGTTCTGTCTGCGGGAGATTGTCAATTGAAGAAATGTTCTCGCCGACTGCAAAGTAAATAAACTTCTGATCCTCTTTCATTCTGTCAACATATTCCGAAAGAGTTACAAGTTTTTTCTCTGTAGAAGAGTAATACATAAGTAAGTCTTGTAATTCTTCTTTATGCATACCGTAGTCGGCAGATACTCCGTACTTAAGCTGTCTGCCAAAGGCATTGAAGAACTTTTCATAATTTTCTCTGTCATTTGCAAGCATTGAAGTAAGCTCGTTCTTAATCTTCTTCTCAATGTTCTGTGCAATAGTGATAAGGTGACGGTCATGCTGGAGCATCTCTCTTGAAATGTTAAGCGAAAGGTCTGCACTGTCAACAATACCCTTTACAAATCTGAAATGTTCAGGTAAAAGCTCCTCGCAGTTTTCCATAATAAGAACACCGCTTGAATAAAGCTGAAGTCCCTTTTTGTATTCCTTTGTATAGTAATCGTAAGGTGCCTGTGACGGAATGAAAAGCAATGCCTTGTATGTAACAACACCCTCTACGGAAGTTACGATTGTATGCAAAGGCTTGTCCATAGCCATAAACTTTTCACGATAAAAATTATCGTACTCCTCCTGCTTAACATCTTTCTTTGCTCTTTGCCAGATTGGGAGCATACTGTTAAGAGTTTCGGTTTCTGTATAATCCTCATACTCCGGTTTTTCGCTGTCCTTGGTTTCTTCCTTAACTCTGCTGTGAGTCATATTCATCATAATCGGATAGCGGATATAGTCGGAATACTTCTTGATAAGTCCCTGGATTCTGTACTGCTCAAGGAACTCATCATAGTTTTCTTCCTCTGTATTGTCCTTAATTTTAAGTACAATTGTTGTACCGATTTCGTCCCTCTCTGTTTCGGTGATTTCGTAACCGTCTGCGCCGTCAGATTCCCACTTGTAAGCTGTGTCACAGCCGTATTTCTTAGTAACAACGGTAATTTTCTTTGCTACCATAAAAGCGGAGTAAAAGCCGACGCCGAACTGACCGATAATGTCAATATCGTCCTGCTTTTCGCTCATTTCCTGCTTAAACTTGTATGAACCCGAAGAAGCGATTGTGCCAAGGTTGTTTTCAAGGTCGTCTTTATCCATACCGATACCGTTATCGGTAATTGTAAGTGTACGGTTTTCCTTGTCGGGCTTTATAAAAATCTTAAAATCATCTCTGCTCATATTAAGCTTATCGTCTGTAAGTGCAATAAAGCAAAGCTTATCAATAGCATCGCTTGCATTTGAAATAAGCTCTCTAAGGAAAATCTCCTTATGAGTATAAATTGAATTAATCATCAGGTCGAGAAGTCTTTTTGACTCTGATTTAAATTCTTTCTTAGCCATAAAATTACTTCCTTTTTAATTAATAATGCGTACTACATTCTTTCGTACTAATATTATATTATACATCATTTTGGTTAAATTTTCAATAGATAAAGTATTGGTTATGTGTAATATTGTCTGCGCACAAAAAAGGCTCCGTCAAAAGACGAAGCCTTAAATTTGTGAAAATATTAAGCTATACGATTAAGCCTTACCGACTGAACCGAAGAGTTCCATTTTCTCTTTAACAGTAGCCTTGATAGCCTCTGCACCCGGAGCAAGGAGCTTTCTTGGGTCAAAGCCCTTACCCTCTAAGTCCTTACCTGCCTCAACATACTTTCTTGTAGCATCGGCAAATGCAAGCTGGCACTCTGTATTTACATTGATCTTTGAAACACCGAGTGAAATAGCCTTCTTGATCATATCAGCAGGGATGCCTGTACCGCCGTGGAGAACGAGTGGCATATCGCCTGTAAGCTGCTGAATCGCATCAAGAGTTTCAAAGCTAAGGCCCTTCCAGTTTGCAGGATACTTACCGTGAATGTTACCGATACCTGCAGCGAGCATTGTTACGCCGAGGTCAGCAACCATTTTACATTCCTTAGGATCTGCGCACTCGCCCATACCGATAACGCCGTCTTCCTCACCGCCGATTGAACCAACTTCAGCCTCAAGTGAAAGACCGAGAATGTTACAAGCAGCTACGAGTTCCTTAGTCTTAGCAATATTCTCTTCGATTGGGTAGTGTGAACCGTCAAACATAATTGAGCTGAAACCTGCCTTAATGCAAGCCTTAGCGCCTTCGTATGAACCGTGATCAAGGTGGAGAGCAACCGGAACAGTAATGTTAAGCTCTTCGAGCATACCGTTTACCATACCAACGACTGTCTTGTAACCGCACATATATTTACCTGCGCCCTCAGATACACCGAGAATTACAGGTGAGTTAAGCTCCTGAGCAGTTAAAAGAATTGACTTTGTCCACTCAAGGTTATTGATGTTGAACTGACCAACTGCATAGTGGCCTGCTTTTGCTTTTGTAAGCATTTCTTTAGCGTTTACTAATGGCATATTAATCTTCCTTTGTAGTAAATTTTCGGAACAAAAAATATAGTCGCTCCGAGTTACTTTTATTATACAATAAATCATTTCAAATATAAAGTCTTTTGCAAAAGTTTTTTGGTTTTTTGAAGAAATTACAGGAAAAATCTTGTAAAATCACCTAATTTTCAATATATACTCACATAAGCGTGATATAATTTTGTTGCTTTTAAAACAATAAAGATATATAATACTTATGAAAGCTATAAATTAGTAATTCATAATTAAAAAGTTTGCAACATATAAGTTTGACTTAATTATTTTATACAATTACGAATTATGCATTACTAATAAGGAGATATTTTTATGGATAATAATTTCAATTCTAATAATCAGTTTGAACCTGAAAAGCCTTTTACCGAAAAGCCGACCGAGCCGCAGCCTGTATTCTACAAATATAATTGTTTATTAACAAATGCACGAAGAATAACGACAAAAAAGGACATGCGTCAAGCCCGCTTTTCATGGGCCTTTGCGAGGGGGTAAAAATATGTGCCTTGTATTTCGAAATACAAGGCACATATTTTAAAATACAAGGCACGTATTTTTTCTTTTCTCCGAGGGGTGGTAAATTAACGGTAAATTCACGTATGTTAAAACTCACCCCTCAATGCGGACAATGCTTGTCCGGGGCGGAATGCCTCACTTGAGCACGATGTCGGCCCAGATAGCGTTGTGGTCGGACACGTATTCGCCCTTTTCATTTGTGGCGGGGGCTATTACGGCGCGTTTCACCTTGGTGTCCTCGGATGTGAAGATGAAGTCTATCTTGTTGTCATCCACATTTTCCACATCTCCCCAGCCGTTGAACGTGGCCGGTCCGCCTTCGCGCTTCTTGGCCGCTTTCCATGTGTCCAGGCAGGGGTAGGAATGGTTTATGAGCAGCGAATATGTTTCTTCCTTTTCGTTGGTGTTGAAGTCTGCGCTGAATATGAATGGCAGGCTGGGGTCTATTGCGCGCATGCGGTCTTTGGCCAGCATGGCCGACTGCTTGCGTGCTTCGACGCTGATGTGGTCGAAGTGTGTGTTGCAGTAAATGAAGCGTTCGCCGCTCTTGATGTCTTCAAACACGGCCCACAGTGCAATGCGCAGGCATGCGGCTTTCCAGCCGAAGGTGGGTTTTTCGGGCGTTTCCGACAGCCAGTAGTGGCCGCTTTTTATAAGGCGGTACTTGTCGGGGCGGTAGAATATGGGTGTGCCTTCGCCGCCGTTCTTTCCGTCGTCGCGGCCGGCGTATATGCATTCATATCCTTTTACGCGCGCCTTTACATCCTCGAACTGCTTGTAAACAACCTCCTGCATGCCGAACAGGTCGGGCTTTACTTCGTTGATGTATTCGCCCACCCGGTCAGCGCGCTGGTCCCATTGGTTTTCTGGGGCGTCTCCGCCGTTGAGGCAACGGATGTTGAACGACATTATGCGCAGCTTGATGGCGCCGTATGAGTCGGCGGCGGTGAAAAGCGACAGCAGCAATGCTGCAAAAACAAAATAGATACG
>ENA-ORNF01003201-ORNF01003201.1-human-gut-metagenome-genome-assembly--contig:-NODE-3201-length-11064-cov-4.783632_pt1 | contig 11064 bp, 9 predicted proteins | sample MGYA00242110_ERZ509012 | MGnify/ENA primary metagenome ERZ509012 (study PRJEB26280, sample SAMEA2338714) | human gut metagenome | biome: human gut; feature: human-associated habitat; material: faeces... | reverse complement strand
CCGCCAGCTACGGCTGGGAGGATGTTTTCGAGCTGCTGGCGCTCATCACCATCAACCTCGGCGTCTTAAATCTGCTGCCGTTCCCGGCGCTGGACGGCGGCAAGATCGTCTTCCTGCTCATCGAGGCAGTCACCGGCCATGCTGTGCCGGAAAAAATTCAGGGCAGTCTGACCGTCGCCGCCTTCGCGCTGCTGTTCGGCCTGATGCTCTTTGCAACGTACAATGACATCGTCCGGCTCGTGACCGGAGTGATCTGAAAGGGGAAGTACCATGCGGCAGCTGAAGCGTGAAGTCAAGATCGGAAATGTGACCATCGGCGGCAAGAATCCCATCGCCGTGCAGACCATGCTGAACGTCCCGGTGGAGGACATCGAGGGCAATGTGGCACAGGCCAAGCGCTGCGAGGCGGCGGGCTGTCAGATCCTGCGGGTGACCTGCCCCAGCGCGGCGGATGCCAAGTGCATCGAGGCCGTCAAGAATGCCGTCAATATCCCCATCGTGGCAGACATCCACTTCGACTACAAGGCGGCTCTCGCCTGCGCCGACGTGGGCGTGGACAAGATCCGCATCAATCCGGGCAACATCGGCGACGACGACCGGGTGAAGGCGGTGGTGGACGCCTGCCAGCAGAAGAACATCCCCATCCGCATCGGCGTCAACGGCGGAAGTCTGGAAAAGCACATCCTTGCTAAATATGGTGCGCCTGTGCCCGAAGCGATGGTGGAGAGCGCGCTGTACCACGTCCGCCTGCTTGAAAAGTTCGATTTCAACAACATCGTGATCTCCATCAAGAACTCCAACGTCCCCCGCATGATGGAGGCCTACCGCCAGCTCAGCGCTGTGACGGATTACCCGCTCCATGTGGGCGTCACTGAGGCGGGCACCTACCAGATGGGCCTGCTCAAGAGCGGCATGGGCATCGGCGGGATGCTGCTGGAGGGCATCGGCGACACCATCCGCGTCTCGCTGGCGGCCGACCCCGAGAAGGAAGTGGAAGCGGGCTACAACATCCTGCGCGCCGTCGGCTTCCCGGTGGCCGGCCCGGAGGTCATCACCTGCCCGACCTGCGGCCGCACCCAGTACCCCTGCACCGAGATCGCCAACGAGGTGGAAAAGCGGCTGCAGGGCTGCAAAAAATCCATCAAGGTGGCCGTGATGGGCTGCGTGGTCAACGGCCCCGGCGAGGCCCGGGAGGCCGACATCGGCATTGCCGGCGGCAAGGGCGAGGCGGTGCTTTTCGTCCACGGCGAACCCGTCCGGAAGCTGACGGGAGAGAATATCCTCGACCAGTTCATGGAGGAGATTTATAAACTGTGATTTTGCAGAATAAGCTTGGGCTGACGAATGAGGCCGAGCTGGCCCGGGCAGAAGAAAAACTCAGCAAGACCCGGGCGCTCGAGCTTTATGACACCGGTCTGCTGGATACCTTCGAGGTCGGCACCTTCAAGGGGCTTGCGGCCATCCATAAGTATCTGTTCGGAGACGTCTACGAGTTTGCGGGACAGATGCGGACGGTGAATATCGCAAAGGGCAATTTCCGCTTTGCGCCTGTGATGTACCTGCGCCCGGCACTGGAAAGCATCGATGCAATGCCGCAATCCTCCTTCGATGAGATCATCGAGAAGTATGTGGAGATGAATGTGGCCCATCCGTTCCGGGAGGGCAACGGCCGCAGCACCCGCATCTGGCTGGATGCGATCCTCAAAAAGAAGCTGCATCAGGTCATCGACTGGAGCCGCGTCGATAAGGGGGACTATCTCCTTGCGATGGAGCGCAGCCCGGTCAAGGATGTGGAGATAAAGGCCCTGCTGCGCGCCGCCCTGACCGAAAAGATCAATGACCGCAAGGTCTATATGAAAGGCATCGACGCCAGCTACCACTACGAAGGCTACCATGTCTTCAAGACAGAAGATTTGACTTAAAAGTAACTTACTGCCACGCCCATCCCGGGCGCGGCAGTTTGTGTTGTTATCTGATAGAAAAAAGGAGTACCACTGTGACACCACTTGTTTCCCAGCTATGGCCGCAGTTTATGGCGGACCCGGACTTTGCGGCCTGTTTTGGCCGCGTGGTCGTCGAGCACGCCCAGATGCTGCGGCAGGAGCGGCAGGTCATTTTCACGCTGCGCAGTTCTGCCCCGCTGGACAAGGGGCTGTGCGCACGGCTGCTGGCCTCCCTCGCGCCCGACTATGAGGGCTTTGAGCTTCGCATCCACAACCTCTTCGGCTACGCCGCGCTGGACGAGAGCGGACTGCGGGAGCTGATGGAGGAGATGAAGCGGGACGGCGTGCCCATCAACGGCTTCCTCGACCGATGTCGCATCACCATCACCGGCCAGAACATCACCATCGGCGTCTGCCATGGCACGAAGTTTTTGCAGGAGATGGGCTTTGAAAAGCTGCTGGCAGAGCGCATTGCGGCCCACACCGGGGTAACGCCGCAGATAACGCTGCAAAGCGCTGTAAGCGAAGCCGAGCAGCACCAGATGGAAGAAAAGCTGGAGCGCAAGATCGCGCCACCGGTGGTCAAGTTTGAGAAAAAGAACACAGCACCGTCCATCAAGGTGGATGGTCTGGACCTGACCGATAAGCCCGTCACCATTTTCCACGGCAAGATGTTCACCCCCAAGAACCTCACCCCCCTCAAGGATCTGGGCGGCGAGGGCGGCAAGTGCATGATCTGGGGCGATGTGTTCTTTACCGAGGTCAAGGGCAACTACCGCAAGATCTATACCGTGTCCATCACCGACTATACCGGCTCTATCAACCTGAAGGTCCGCGCACAGGAAGGGGAGGACTGCTCCAAGTGGGAGGGCATCAGCAAGGGCAGCACAGTCATCGTGCGGGGTGACTGCTCCTACGATAAATATGAGCACGACTACATCGTGTACCCCTACGATGTGCTGATCGTGGAGCGCAAAAAGCGGGAGGATACCGCCCCGGAAAAGCGGGTGGAGCTGCATCTGCACACCAAGCTTTCCAGCATGGACGGCTTCTGCGACCCCGGCGGCATCGTGCGGCTGGCCCACCGCATGGGGCACCCGGCCATTGCCATCACCGACCACGGTGTGTGTCAGGGCTATCCGGAAGCCATGCTGGCAGCGGACGATATCCATAAATCAGACCCGGACTTCAAGCTGATCTACGGCTGTGAAGCCTACTTTGTGGACGACATGATCCCCTGTGTATACGGTGTGAAGGATCAGCCGCTGGACGGGGAGTTCTGCGTCTTTGATACCGAGACCACCGGCCTTGACCCCGGCGTGGAGTATATGACCGAGATCGGTGCCGTCATCGTGAAAAACGGCGAGGTGGTGGAGGAATTTGACACCTTTGTCAAGCCCGGCAAGCCCATCACCCCCAAGATCACCGAGCTGACCGGCATCACCAACGAAATGGTGGCGGATGCTCCCGGCGAAAAGGAAGCGCTGGAAGCCTTCCTCAAATTTGCGGGAGACCGCATCCTTGTGGGCCACAACGTCCACGCCTTTGATATGCGTTTCCTGCGCGCCGCCGCCAAGCGCAGCGGCATCCGGACCGTCATCATTCCCCGGGAAAACGAGAAGGATCTGGCGGACATCGATCCCGCCGTACGGGAGGCGTTGCGCTTTATCACTGCCGAGACGGTGGACGCCGTGTTTGCCCATGCACTGACCCTGCCGAAAAAAGAGGCGGCGGTGGAGCATCTGGCGGTGATGGGCAGTCCGGCTATGCAGGAGGTGCGTCATGGCGATCAACTTTAATAAGGCGGAGTTCGTGCTCTCGGCCGTAAGGGCGGAGACATTTATCCGCGACGGAAAGCCCCAGGTCACCTTCGCGGGGCGCAGCAACGTGGGCAAGTCCTCCGTCATTAACCGGCTGCTGGGCCGCAAGAATTTCGCCCGGGTGGGCGCTACCCCCGGCAAGACCAGCCAGATCAACTATTTTGACATCGACGGCAGGCTATACTTCACCGACCTGCCCGGCTACGGCTATGCCAAGGTCTCCAAGGAGGAGCGCGACCGCTGGGGCCGCCTGATGGAGCGTTACTTCGCCGAGGAGGGGCTTATCACCCTGGGCGTGTTGATCGTGGATGCGCGGCACAAGCCCACCGCCGATGACGTGACCATGTGCGACTGGTTCAAGGGCACCGGCTGCCCGGTCATCGTTGTAGCCAACAAGCTGGACAAGCTGAAAAAGAGCGAGATCGAGCCAAATCTGACCCTGATCCGCCAGACACTGACCCTGCCGGAGGAGGCACTGCTGATCCCCTTTTCCGCCGAGAAGGGTACCGGAAAAACGGAGCTCCTGGCCGCCATCAGCGAGATATGCGCCAAATAAAGCAAAACCTCCGGCTCAGCCGGAGGTTTTGCACTTTGCGCGGGGGAGGCGGGGAGATCGTTTCCGTTACTTTCGCGGATGTACGAACTCCGCCAGCATGGCGCCGCCCAGCACCATCGCCGCGTCCAGCCAGCGGGCGGGGTCAGCGTTTCGCCCAGCAGCACGGAGAAAAACACGGCGCTCCGTGTACCGCCGCTAACGCCGTTGAGTATCACCACGCCGTTCAGACCGGACAGCAGCAGGGGCGAGAGGTATTTCACACATGGGTATCTTGTGTGCCATAGTGCGGCGCTCCTCTTAGAAAATCGTGGTTTTCGCAAATTGACATTATCATAATACGGTGTTATCCTTGCGTAAAGAGAAAAGTATGCGATCGGGATCCGGTGGCGGAACGATTTTTGTCACAGCTCTCCCGCCGGACGGAATGATAAAAAACTTTCAGCAATGCAGAAAAATTTTTAGGGGAAATGTAAAAAAGGACTGTTAATTGTCCTAAACGTATGGTATAATCCAAGATGAACAAGCAAGCAGCGCGCCGCCGGCGGCGGACGCGGTGACATTTCAAACAGGAGGTTTTGCAAATGGAAACTTACGGACTGGAAAAGCTGGGTATCATCAACGCCAAGGCGGTCTATCGTAATCTGACCCCCGCACAGCTGACCGAGCACGCGCTTTGCCGCGGCGAGGGTACGCTGTCCAACACCGGCGCCCTGGTGGTCAAGACCGGGAAATACACCGGCCGCAGCGCCAATGACAAGTTTATCGTGGACACCCCTGCCGTCCATGACGACATCGCCTGGGGCAAGGTGAACCGTCCTATCGAGAGGGCCAAGTTCGATGCCATCCGCGCCAAGGTCATCGCCTATCTGCAGGGCAAGGAGATCTTTATCTTTGACGGCTTTGCCGGCGCCGATCCCAAGTACACCAAGGCCTTCCGCATCGTCAACGAGCTGGCCAGCCAGAATCTCTTTATCCACCAGCTCCTGCGCCGCCCCACGGCCGAGCAGCTGAAGGATTTTAAGGAGGATTATACCATCATCGCCGCCCCCGGCTTCAAGTGCATCCCCGAGATCGACGGCACCCGCAGCGAGGCCGCCATTCTGGTGGACTACGAGGCCCACGAGGTGGTGATCTGCGGCACCCAGTACGCCGGCGAGATCAAGAAGTCCGTCTTCTCCGTGATGAACTATGTGCTGCCCAAGCAGGGCGTGTTCCCCATGCACTGCTCCGCCAACATCGGCAAGAACGGCGACAGCGCCGTGTTCTTCGGCCTCTCCGGCACCGGCAAGACCACGCTGTCCGCCGATCCCAACCGTATGCTCATCGGCGATGACGAGCACGGTTGGGCGGACGACTCCGTCTTCAACTTCGAGGGCGGCTGCTACGCCAAGTGCATCAACCTGAGCCCCGAGGGTGAGCCGGAGATCTACAATGCCATCAAGTTCGGCGCGCTGGTAGAGAACGTGGTCATGGATCCCGACACCCGTGAGTTCGACTTCGACGACGACTCCCTGGCCGTCAACTCCCGCGTGGGCTATCCCGTGGAGTATATCCCCAACGCCGAGCTGTCCGGCATGAGCCCCAGCGTTCCCAAGACGGTCATCTTCCTGACCGCCGATGCCTACGGTGTGTTGCCCCCCATCAGCAAGCTGGATAAGAACCAGGCCATGTACTACTTCGTCTCCGGCTTCACCTCCAAGGTAGCCGGCACGGAGATCGGCGTCACCGAGCCTGTGCCTACCTTCTCCACCTGCTTCGGCGAGCCCTTCCTGCCCCTGGATCCCTCTGTCTATGCCGCCATGCTGGCCGACAAGGTGGAGAAGGCCGGCGCGAAGGTTTATCTGGTCAACACCGGCTGGAACGGTACCGGCAAGCGCATGAAGCTCAGCTACACCCGCGCTATGGTCACCGCCGCCCTCACCGGTGAGATCGAGAAGAGTGTGTTCGTCACCGATCCTACCTTCGGCGTGCAGGTGCCTACCAGTATCGAGGGCGTGCCCAGTGAGCTGCTGATCCCCGAGAACACCTGGGAGGACAAGGCGGCCTATCAGGCGAGCTGCAAGAAGCTGGCCGCCAGCTTTGTGGAGAACTTCAAGAAGTACACCCACATGAGCGACGAGGTCGTGGCCGCCGGCCCCAAGGCGTAAGTACGCTATCGACAAAGGCACCCTGCGAGGGTGCCTTTGCTTCGCTAAAAAAATTCCCCGACATCGTCGGGGAATTTTTTTAAGTAACTTTAAGGTGCATTTCAGCTACCTGCGCTATGCTTATCTCACAGCAGAGGAACGCTTACTTCTTCAGCGCGTTCACAGCCGCCCGCAGGGCGTCCACGTGCTCCTGCTTTGTGGCCCAGCTGGCGCAGAAGCGCACGCCGGAGTGCGTCTCGTCCACACGCTCCCAGTACTCATAGCCGAAGCTTTTGCCCAGAATGGCCAGCTCGTCATCCGACATGATGGGATACTGCTGGTTGGTGGGGGAGTCGAACAGCAGGGGATAGCCCGCGGAGACGAAAATGTCCCGGATCTGATGAGCCATCTCGATGGCGTGGCGGGAGATCTTGAAATACAGGTCGTCGGTGAACAGCGCGTCGAACTGAACGCCCAGCAGCCGGCCCTTGGCCATGCGGCCGCCCCGCTGCTTCATAATAAAGCGGAAATCCTTTTTCAGATTTTCGTTCATGATGACAACGGCTTCGCCGAACAGGGCGCCCACCTTGGTGCCGCCGATGTAGAACACATCGCACAGCCGCGCGATCTCTGGCAGCGTCATGTCGCTCTCCTCTGCCATCAGGCCATAGCCCAGCCGTGCGCCGTCAATGAACAGCGGCAGGCCGTACCGGCGGCAGGTGTCATACAGCGCCGTCAGCTCCGCCTTGGTATACAGCGTGCCGCCCTCAGTGGGGTGGGAGATGTACACCATACCGGGCTGGACGATGTGCTCCGTGGACTCATCGTTTCTGTGCCACTCCACATAGTCCTGCACCTGCTGCGCAGTGATCTTGCCGTTGGTGGTGGGCAGGGTGATGACCTTATGGCCCGTGGACTCGATGGCACCGGCCTCATGGCAGTTGATGTGACCGCTGACGGCGGAAATCACGCCCTGCCAGGGCCGCAGGATGGCGGCGATGACGGTGGTGTTGGTCTGGGTGCCGCCCACCAGAAAATGCACGTCGGCCTCCGGGGCCTGGCAGGCGGTCTTGATCTTCTCACGCGCCGCCTCACAGTATTCGTCCTCGCCGTAGCCAACGGTCTGTACCATGTTCGTCTCGGCCAGCCTGACCATGATAGAGGGGTGCGCGCCCTCCAGATAATCACTGTTGAAATAGATCATTGTGGTTCTCCTTTATCTTTTTGATGGAACGGAGCCGGCGGCTCCGCCGTCTATACGGCAGCCAACATTTCTATTGTAATCCCTGGTTTCTCAGAAGTAAAGAGAAACTGTTACAATTTCATTACATCTTGTCTATATCCCTTGCACCGAACGAAAAAACCTGTTACAATACCCAACGATAAGGAGGCGTGTACCCATGAACGATGCACCCAAGAGAAGATCCCGTGTGCAGCAGGAGCAGCCGGCCGAGCGTACCGGCAGTCGTCACCGCAGCAGAAGGAGCCGCGGCGGCAGAAAGAACGGAAAAGCCCTGTATTACGCCGTTTTGGTGATCCTGGTGGGCGTGCTGGTGTTCTCGTCCGTCAAGATCATTTCGTATCTGAAGGAACAGAAGGACACCGAGAGGATCAACGACAATATCAATCAGGACTTCATCAGTCCGGACGATACCGCCGGCGATACCGATACCGATGGCGATGGCACCGACGGCGACAGCCAGGAGACGCAGAAGCCTGTCAAGAAGGATGAAGAGAGCATCAAGGTGGACTTCACCGCCATGCAGGCCAAGTACCCCGATGTGGTGGGCTATGTGTACAGCGCCAACACAACGCTGCAGCTGCCCATCGTGCAGTCCGCGGACGAGGGCGGCGAGTACTATCTGTACCGCGATATCGACGGCAAGGACAACAAGAACGGCACCGTCTTCCTGGATATCCGCTGCAACTCTGACTTCACCTCTCAGAACAACCTCATCTACGGCCACAATATGAAGACCGGCATGATGTTCGCGTCCCTGATGAACTACAAGAGCCAGAGCTATTACGAGGCGCATCCCTACTTCTATCTGTACACCCCCAACCAGACCTACAAGGTCAACCTGTTTGCCGGTTGTATTGTGGATCATGACGCCGATGTGTATGCCACCTCTCTCAGCAACAGCTATCTCCAGCAGTGTATCAACGAGTCCACCTTCAAGTCCGGCTCCGGTGTGCCCACGGGCAGCATCCTGACCCTGAGCACCTGCGACTACGATTTTGATAATGCCCGCTACGTCCTCATGGGCGAACTGATCCCCGTTAAAAATCCTGCCGACACCAGCAGCGAGGGCTAAAAAATATCGTTATACGAAAAAGACCGCCGAAAGGCGGTCTTTTTTGCTCGCTACAGATAATGCTCTACTCCGTCAGCTCCAACACCACCGGACAGTGGTCACTGCCGGTGATTTCCGGCCAGATATCCGCATTCTTCACCCGGGGCATCAGCCGTGCTGACACGATAAAGTAGTCAATACGCCACCCCGCGTTGTTCTCCCGTGCGTGAAAGCGGTAGCTCCACCAGGAGTACGCCCCGGTCCGCTTTGGATACAGCGCCCGGAACGTGTCCACGAACCCGCTGCTCAGCAGCTGCGTCATTTTGCCCCGTTCCTCGTCGGAGAAGCCTGGGTTCATCCGGTTGGACTGGGGATTTTTCAGGTCGATCTCCTGATGGGCCACGTTCAGGTCCCCGCAGTACACCACCGGCTTTTTGGCGTCCAGTTCCAGGAGGTATTCCCGCAGGTCGTCCTCCCACGCCATCCGGTAGTCCAGCCGTGCCAGCTGGTCCTTGGAATTGGGCGTGTAGCAGCACACCAGAAAGAAATCCTCGTACTCCGCCGTGATGACCCGTCCCTCATGCCGGTGGATATCCTCGCCAAAGTCGTATGTCACCGCCAGCGGCTCCCGTCGGGTGAAAACAGCCGTGCCGGAATATCCGGCCTTGTCGGCGCTGTTCCAGAATCGGTGATAGCCCTCCAGCTCAAACTGCGCCTGCTCCGGCCGCATCTTCGTCTCCTGCAGACAGATGACATCCGCGTCCGCAAGGGCGCAGAAGGCCAGGAAACCTTTATTCAGACAGGCCCGCAGCCCGTTCACATTCCATGAGATCAGACGCATAGGTGTGTTCCTCCGCTGTTTTTCATCAGCATACCACAACTTTTGTCGTGGTACAACCAAAACCTCCGGCGAAGCCGGAGGTTTTTGCGTATTTGTAGTTTTTGGCCACCTTTGGTGTCGTATCATTCCCACTCGACAAATCCTATTATATGGGACTGTATTTTCTATGTTTTCACGGATAAATTATTCGCAAATTTGTTAATGTTTCACCTGTTATTTTTGGCCGCGCAATTTCTTAGTATCAAAATAGTATCACAAAAGGCGGAGAAATGCAACCACATTCCCCGCCTTTTCCAAATCACTTCTCATTTTTCTTTAATACTATTCTTTGATATGTTCTAAGCGATTCCCCTCTTGGTCAAACAATTCATATACTTCATACTTGCCAGTTCCAGTCCCATAAAACAAGTGATAACCGTTTATATCTAAAGGTGTCAACTCTTGATTTTGATAGGTAATAGCGGCTACATCTTCGTCATAAGCGACAGCCATCACAACATATTTATCACTTTTATCATACCAAGAAACCAATACTTGCGTTCTAAGGTCACCACTGTCGAGCTTTTGAGGTATTTCAATATTTAGAGAGCCATTCATTTCAACAACGCTATAAAAAATACTGTTTTTTTGTATGATAGCGTTCTGGAGTTCATTATTATTATTTTTGTTAGTATATATTACTACAATAAGATTTTCATCAATTTGTTGGGAGGTTAAGATTTCGCCTACTTCAAACGGATATTTTATTCTGTTAAGTGCAGTATCAATACTTTTAGGAAAGTATATAAAAGAACCAATTACCACACTTAAAAAGATAAATAGTCCAATAAAAATTAGTTTTCTGTTTTTCATGTGCGGCCTCCAATGGGAATTTATCGTTTACATTATAACAGTAAAATTCCCTGCTGACAAGTACAAAACGGGAGGGCACCCCATAGAGTGCCCTCCTGCTGTCCGTTACCTCGCCCCCCGTCTAAACCTCCGCTTTGCTTTCTTCTGCTCCCGCTCTTGCGCCTCCCGGCGCTTTGCGTCCTCCACGGCTCGCTCTACTTCCTCCGGGCCGAAAGCCCGCTTGACCCGCTCAAAGTCGGCAACAGCACCCCGCAGGGCCTTGTTCTCCAACTTCGTTTCCTGCAAGCGGTCGGACAACCGCTCGTTTCCTTCCCTGGCCCGTCCATAGTCCCCCTGCAACCGCTCATACTTCCTCTTCAACTCGACATAGGCCCGGTACAGGGAACGCAGCACCTTGACGATCTGCGCCAACAGGGGCTTGGCTTTCTTCTCCCGGTAGGACTTGGCGCTTTCCAGCGGCCCCGGCTCCGGTAATATCCGCTCCGGGTCATCGGAGAACTGCGCCGCCAACTGCTCCATGTTCCTCACAGCCGGGGCCAGCTCCTTTAGACGCCGCTCCTGCTGTTCCACCTGTCCCTGCTTCTTGGCCTTAACTGCGTCCAGCTCGGCAATCTCTTTCGCCCTCTGCTCCT
>ENA-ORNF01003197-ORNF01003197.1-human-gut-metagenome-genome-assembly--contig:-NODE-3197-length-11079-cov-3.543269_pt1 | contig 11079 bp, 17 predicted proteins | sample MGYA00242110_ERZ509012 | MGnify/ENA primary metagenome ERZ509012 (study PRJEB26280, sample SAMEA2338714) | human gut metagenome | biome: human gut; feature: human-associated habitat; material: faeces... | reverse complement strand
GGATCCTCAAAGCAGCGTACCACATGCACAATCGCATCCACCTCACGGATGTTGCTTAAGAACTGGTTCCCAAGACCTTCCCCCTTGGAAGCTCCCTTCACAAGACCTGCAATATCTACGAATTCAATAACCGCCGGTGTCACCTTCTTTGAGTGATACAGATCTCCCAAAAGCTTTAAACGCTCATCTGGAACGGCTACCACACCCACATTGGGATCAATGGTACAGAACGGATAGTTTGCAGATTCCGCTCCTGCCTTGGTCAGTGAATTGAATAATGTACTCTTTCCTACGTTGGGCAAGCCCACGATACCTAATTTCATTTCTTCGATTTCTCCTTTATTGTTTCTTTATAATGTATTTCTCATTCCGATCTTCTGAGACATAAAACCTCCAAAATAGCACGGTAATTATACTACATTGGTCTGAAAATTTCAATGTTCCGCTATTTTCTTTTGTCTAAATTCATCAAAAGCATTTACTTTATTCCTAACTCTCTATGAAAATATTTTAATGAAGAAAATCCATATCTTCTTTCAAATTCTCTTTCATGCAGCATCTTAATTCCTTTCATATGTAATACATAATCTTCAACAAAGTCCAAAGCTTCTTTTTTTATTTGCTTTAGATTTACCATCGTCTCTTTAAATTCATCTTTATCTATAATAGCATCTACCGAATCTATATAATCTGTTTTGGTTATAATCACGATTTTACTATAATCCAAACCAGATTTATGCTCTTTTGATCTTGTCGTATTGGTAAAATGAAATGCATATTTATGGCTTATTTCACTTCTATAAGGGATGCAGATAAAATAATCATAATGAGACTGAAACAACAGGCAATTTTAGGCCCTGTTATTTTTCTTTAATATTTCATTGTAAAGCGGATTAGGATATTCCCTGTAAAATACATCCGTCAACTTCAAAATTTGATAATCACTCTCTGGTAAACTCATTCAATTTCTCCTTTGGGAAAGAATTACTCGATTGAGTAATATAAAAAGAAACGAGAGACATTTCAGCCTCTCGTCATCAGCTTCATCATTCGGTCAGTTTTTATTTTACCGTCCTGTCAGAACCGTCACAGGACTCATCGCTCGGTCACTTTTATATTTTACCGTCCTGTCAGAACCGTCACAGGACTCATCAGAGATGATGAAGAAGAACATTTCTGTTCTTGATTATATTATACGCATATTCTTTACTAATATCAATATTACTTTAGCAAAAATTTAATAATCCTAAATTTAATAATATTATTTTACTGCTAAATGCTTTTTCTACAATAGGCACTACTAATTTATCTCCACTCCATAAAAAACTGTCAAAAATACTATTATAACAAGTGCCATAAGCCAATTTCAGCTTAAAATGCATAAATATTTGTAATCTCTGACTCCTGCATATATGCTTGAAATTAAAACAAAGACAAAGGAGCTCTCAATGATGCATAACTTACAAACACTTATTGAAAACTATTTGGAATACTGTGGTGCCCAGAAACGTCTGGATGAGAAAACGCTGAAAGCATATCGAATCGATTTGAACCAATTTTCAGAATGGATCTCCATCCCAGACATTACAAAAATCACGTCGGAAACATTAGAAAACCACATCGCAAATCTTCACACAAAGTACAAGCCCAAAACAGTAAAGCGAAAAATTGCCTCTTTGAAAGCCTTTTTTCATTATCTTGAATATAAAGAATTGATCGACCGAAACCCTTTTTCCAAAATTCAGGTACGGTTTCGTGAGCCTGTCATATTGCCCAAGACAATACCGCTGCATACTGTTGAAACATTTTTAACCACAATTTACAGACAACGTGACCATGCCAAAACCGATTATCAAAAAAGAAGCACCTTAAGAGATGCCGCTGTCACGGAACTTCTATTTGCCACGGGCATGAGAATCTCTGAACTGTGCACTTTAAAAAAAGATGATGTAAATTTATATGATGGGATCATTCTTATCTTTGGAAAAGGTTCTAAACAGAGACGTATCCAGATTGGCAATTATGATGTGATTCATATTCTGAAAGAATATAAAAAGGAGTTTATCGTAGAAATCGAAAACTGTAATTATTTTTTTGTAGGTCCATCCGGTAAAGCCTTGTCCGATCAATCCGTCCGGCGAATGATAAATAAATATACCTCTCTTGCTGCGATTGATCTGCACATCACCCCTCATATGTTTCGACACACTTTCGCAACCAGTCTGTTAGAGGCGGATGTCGATATCCGTTATATCCAGGAAATGCTTGGTCACAGTTCCATCAATATAACAGAAATATATACTCATGTTGCTATGTCAAAGCAGCGTGACATCCTTATTGCCAAACATCCACGAAAAAATTTCAAAATTTAGTCATCAAGGCAACTCGTAAAGGGTTGTCTTTTTATTTGACTTATGTTGCCTCTATCCTTCGTTTGAACAATAATATAACCACCACAATATTGTGATGGTCATTAGAATAAGCACAATTTACAACCTTTTTATAAGCAAAGAACTATCCGGCAGGCGTCGCCTCTCCTGCATCTCTTTTGACCCATAGGGTGCGTGGTTGCAACGAAATTTACCACCTCAGATAGTTCTTCTCTTATTGTACTTACATTATATCCTGTTTATTCCCGACTGTAAAGAATTTCTTTATTCCTCAAGTAGTTCTGTAGTCTTTTCTCACTAAGCTCCCAACAGGAAATGATAGAGTTCTTATATCCCTGTTCATCTTCTGAAGTACATAATCTCAATACAACCTGCAAGATCCCATTGGGAGTTTCTATTCTCTTAACCACTAACCCTGTGTATTCATGCTTATCCTTGATGATATAATCCGGAGCTCTGATTGCTTCCTGAATGTTGTTTAACACTTTATCATAAGCCTCCGGGTGTCTGTCTTTAATGTGTTGAATTTGATTATCCGTTATTATAACCTCATCTGTTCTTATATCTTCAGTTATACATTTGTATATTTCCCAATTAATTTTTCCTACACTATACACTTCAATATTTTCTTTATCGGTTGTCTTTTTAATTGTCTTTTACTCCCCTATCTTTCATCCTCTCAGTACACAACACCTCGTACTATCAAATGTCTTATTACATCCTTAGATAATCCCAGACGGTCCAGCCGGCTGATATAGATTATGTTCATCAGATTCACAGCCACCATGGCATCTTCACTGGAAACACTTGCGAAATTACCATGAGTTGTTCTATTCCGTAATCTGATAATCCGGTCAACTCCCTCTTCAAATTTGGCCTGACTCATCTTAAAACATTCTAACTGGAATATAATTTCATAATATTTATGAAAGAGAGCCTTTACCTTATCTGCTGCCGCAAAATCCCAATGACTGATACTGCTATTGATCAGATCATATGCCTTGGGAGGAAGTGCATTCGTGCTCTCTTTATGAGCCTTCACCATATTCTTTACGCTTTCCATCAAGTCTTTGAAGTCAGGGTTGTCCTCTGCCGATAACTTTTGAAGCATAGCCTCACACTCGAGCGCCGTACAAATATTTCTGATTTTTTCCACAGATATCCAATTCTCATCCGCATCATTCTCAGGTAAAAAGTTCAGTGAAAAATATGGTTTATTTACTTTCTCTACATAAATCATTTTAAACAATGTACCCATGCATTCCTTCATTGTCTCAAATGAAATACATCTGTTCCAATTCTTTTCTATTGCTTTTTCAAAATGATCTCTGGAAAAAACTGTACCTCCGGTTATAGGGAATACTTCTCCATCCCAACACTCCTCAACCAGAAGTTCTACCTTACTAAATTGTACATTTTTCCGGAAGGTAAGAAACTGACACATTTTATATACTGCGTTATAAATAGGAACAATATCTTTCCTACCAATTCCATCTGCTGCAACAACCTCTAATATAACCTGATCATTTACCAGCGATTTTCCTGCTACTCCACAATGCTCATACAAAGAAGATTCCACTGAAATTGTATATTTCTTTTCTCCGATCAGTACTTCCTGTTCTATCCGGTCCTCTTTACAGGTCACCTTATAATTTCCCCGTTTTGTCATGTCAATATTTAATTTGTCGGGCCTAAACAGCAATCCAAGAACCCCTCCGGTAAATTGTAATCCGATAAGTTTTCTATTCTCGCCTTGTTTCCCCTTTATAACAATATCTGTATTAAAATGGGCTACTCCTTCATGCACCTGCATTGCTCTAGTCATATACATAGAAATATGCCTATTATCCAATGTAATTCCTTCCAGATAATCATCAACAGGAAAAAGCGTCGTACTTCCTTTACTCTCTTTTATAAAATCAAAACAAAACGGTTCCGTTTGTACCCATCGTATTTCTTCAGATGTGTGCAAAACTTTTCCATAATTTTCACTCTGCATCATCATTCCCCCTACTGTATCTAATCTAAATCTATATTGTTTATCAGTATAATCCTTTATTATCTTTATACCATAAATTGGAAAATAATGCTGTTGTAACATGGGCGTTTGAGGAAATTCTGTATGGATATTTTCATCCTCTAATTGCAATATCCCATTTTCAATATCATAATGTACGATATAGCATCCTGGATTTCAGTAATTCCGTAATCCTCCTCTAGTATTGCTAACATTTTATGGATGTGTTTGTCTCTATCTCCAGCAAATTCTCCAATGTCAACAGATTTAATTGTTGGATTCAAACATTCATTACATGATTGCCAGTCTGATAGCTTCTGACTGATTATCCATATTAAATTTTTCTTTTAGTAGTTCTACTTCTCCTTCTTCAATCCTTAAAAGTACCTTCTGCTTACTCAAATGTACTCTTTCATAATATTCCAAACCCTTTTTACTTCGTCATTATATTTTTCATTCAACTGATTTCTTAATTGAATATCTGCATCATAAATAATGAAATCGCTTAATCCGCCTCTCGAAGTAAACAGTTTACTATAACTTTCTATCAAGTATTTCATTTTTTCATCATTGCTCTCATCCGAGTCAATACAATTAATTTGTCCCATAACAATTCTTAATATCCCGTTATATTGTCCGTATCCATATTTATGTACCATTTTTCCCAGCTCCATATACGCCTCTCGCAACTGCATAAACTCTTCATTTCTTATCATTCTTCTATCTCCAAATCTATTGTAACGGTGTTTTTCCTACAACTTCAAAAGTCCATAGTGCATCCATTGATTTTCTGCACTCTCCTACTACGCAATCAAGCATTTCCTCAACCAAATTTCCACAAAATAATAATCCCCCATCTGCGAAACCATAACATAATACAAATTATCAATCTCCTATTGAAACCAGTCCCACATCTCTTGTCATCGCTTTTTGGATAATCTCTAATAAATCTTGTAACATTTGTCTGCCTTCATCTGGTTCCTCATAATCCTGAAGCAACGTTGAGTCTAATATATATTTGCATATTTTAGCTATTGGGGACAAATCATTTTTTGAGACTTCAACATCATCATAAGGATCAATTTTATACAATTTACTCATATCAAAAGACACTCATCCACTCATCTTATAGATAAAGTCAATCAACTCATCACTAAATTCTATATTGACATCTTGTTCATCAATCTCATCTATTGAATTGCCTATATAAAAATTCATTACAATAACCTCCTGTATAATTTTCTGCAATTCTGACTTAACTGCCGGAATACCATGTCATGCCATGCCAATAAGGTTTTTAACATCTATTCAATTTCTATTGGTTTTCTACTCTCTCCCACTATACAATCAAGCATTTCCTCAACTGAATTACCAAAAAATAATAATATCCCATCTGTGAAACCATAAAATGACTCTGTTAATGTCATTAGTACTAATAAATTCTTTCTACAGGCTTCTCCAATCGGATATACTCTTTCATTTATATCATATTCCACTAAGCACTCCTTGAAATATGAACCATCCAGATTACATCCAATTGCTTCAATTGCATCAAATGAAACATCAAAATAATACTAATTAATCTATTCTTCGTAATGCTATTCTTTAATTCTATATTTTCCATCAGAAAATTTCCTGACAAATCCTTTTGCCGGGAAGTCAGGATATTGAAATTCCCATAATGTTCCACAACATTTACATTTATACCACTTATCAGCATACCACTTAAATTCATCTTTTACTTCTTCAGGCTTTAAACCATAACCACAAAAATATGGTGACTCTACAGGTATGTCACAAAACACACCTTCTTGGACTTGATATTCAAAAAATTTTCTAAGTTCCTCATACAGTTCAAATGAATTTATTTCAATTCCTATTCTCTCATCACAATCACATTGATTCATTGAAACCACCCCACTTTCACTCACATCGTCTTGCCAAATACCTTGCACAGTTCTTTTCCGACAAGACGGCCCCTTCATGGCTGCAAGTCCTTGTACTCGCCAACTTACCGTTGCATGAATAAAGCTCTAATAGAAAATGCTGGCAAAATTATAGTACGGAACTTTCAATTTTTACCAGCATACTTGAAGTTACAGAATGTTGTTATTACACATTTTTCTTTTCCCGATAACAAATTTGTTACATAATTTAACACTATAAATCAATATCCAAGCATTTTCCTTCAATATTTTCAGTGAAAATATTTTCTTCCTCTGTTGTTACTTTTTTCAATTTAAAGAGCTGAACTTTTGACAATGGTACTTTAAATTCAATTTCTCCTCTTTGATATTCTCCTGTTAATATTGAATCATATAATCTTTTTATAAAAGAAGACCATTTGGGTAAATTAATATTATCAGATTTGTCTTCTAAATAACTTAATCCATCAGCCCTATAAAAAATTAATAATGCTATACTTAAATCACATTTTTCATTATCTAACACTGTTTGTGGAATATCAAAACCATGATCCCAGTTATAATTATAAGCATAGACATATAAAATTTCTTGATCTTCCGTTTGAGAAATAATTCTTTTTATTTCATCGGTATCGGCATCATACAATAATGCTTTTACGCTCACAATTTTATTTTCGTCCATTTATTGAGTCCTCTCTGGGCTATGTTGTCACAAATCTACAGTTGCACCTTGGCTAGGATATAATGGCAATCCACTCTGCTGTAAATCTCTTAGCTTTTGTTGCAAATCATACACTTGTTTTGCAATACGTCAAACCTTAAAATACTCTCTAAATCTCTCCTCTTCTTCAAAATGTCCTAACCATGGGGATGCTTGGTTCTCCATAATTATTTTAATACTCCTCGTATTATTAAGGCGTATCTGCCTGCATTCCAACAGTTCTTCCTCAATTAGGGGACAAGTAGCCTCTTCTCCTCTCGCACGCAGGATTTCTTCGCACTCATTTCCCGTAATTCTCATTGCTTCAACACCATATTCTATAATAATACCTCATTGATGCAATTGGCTGATTTTCTGTTTTTATTCAATTTAAACTTCTTCTCATTTATATACAAATTGTATATCCTGCGAAAAAGTATATTCCAAAGCCATTAACTGGATCGCATATTCTCTCGCCCGTCTTGCCTTGACCTCCATAACGACAGGATAAGTACTACTGCCTCCGGCAAGATCAGAACTTGCCATATACTTACTTCCCACATAATATATTGATTGCTCAACACTGAACATCCCATTCATATACTGCTGCCAACCTACATAGGACGAATACAACTGTTCATAATCTTCGGAATCTAAATATACTTGTAAATGATTCAGTGAATTTTCAATTTCTTCGCACCACGCCTGATAGTATTTGCCAGCCTTCACAATTCTATCTTCTACCCCTGTATCCTCCCATTTATAATCCTGATCAATGGGATTATTTTTAATGATTTCATAAAATTGCCCCTCCGGCAATACGATTGTTCCTGCATGATCTTCCACTTTCTGTATTTCAACCGTATTTTGCTCAACTGGATTTTCTATCCTCATATTATGGCCGCATCCCATTATTACAAGAAGCAGCATACTACTTATTCCAAACCTGCCAACCCTGTTCCATTTAATGTGTCCTGACATGCTTTTCCCCATGACTTCTAAAACTTATTTTTACTACTAGCTGCCCTTATTTTCCCCAATAGCACTTCTCTTCCGGAATAATATCAAAAAACTTCTTGAACTTTCCAATCCAACCTACTGGTACATAATGTTCATATGACGCAGGTTCCATATACACAGAATAAAGTAGCTTTTTATCAAAATTAACATACAGACTTGGCATATAATCATCCTCTTCCTGATTTTGTAAAAATAATTCTTTTAAGTCTCCTGTTGAACATTCATCTTCTTCAATTCTTTTCAAAAAAAGTAAGGCATTTTTTTCATCTACATATAACAAATCCCTTCTTTCTTCGTCAATGTATTCTTCTTTGATTTCATATCCTCTTTTCCGATATGCTTCTATTCTTTTTTGATAATCCAAATACCAAATCTCCTTATCTGAAATGTACCATTTACCACATCCTTTATATATGACATAAGTAATAAATTGTTCATTTAAATCAATTCCAATCATTTCTATTATCCTCCTGATATTATTCTACCATTTGTTGCATATTCCTCTATCCATTCAATCCATGGTGCAGGAAACTCAATACAAGTTCCTGGAGTTGTTGGATCTGTTAACTTTGGGGCACTTCCGCCTTGATTTAAAGGATTATTTTTATATCCTGCTTGTGGTATTGTATATTCTTTTACCATATCGTCTAACCACTTTGGAACTTCAAATTCATAAATATCCGCTCCAGGTCTATTATTTTTTATATAGTATTGTGAGTGTTCACCATTATCTATGCTAATGTTCAGATTTCTATCCTTCTTATTTATGTAAACATTTCCCTCACTATCAATAACGACTCTTTGCTGACTAGATTGATTTCCTTCACCACCCTGTACACGTCTATATGTAACAGTATCTGTACCACTCTCATTTGATATCTTATTCCACGGCAGCTTCTCCCTGATCTTTGGAAGAACCTTTGACATGCCATACATTGCTGCCCCGCCCAGGAAATCCATTGCCATATGCTCAGGGCTAAAGGCATATGCAAATTTTTCCTCCACTGACATATTCCCGTCAGCCACTGCATACACCATGCGCCCCAGTATTCCGTCTCCCGTATTGAACAGTCCTGCCTTCGCCCAGTCTGCCAGGGGGATTTTTCCTACAGCCTCGGCAGCCTTTGGAAAAGCTGATGTCAGCTTCGCTCCCAGACCTCCGGTGATTGCACCGGTCAGTGCACCTGAAACCATCGAGACTGCCACATCCCTTATGACTTCCTCTGTACTCCGCACATTCCCGCTACTGTAATCGCCAACCGCTCCTGCCACACTTGCGGAAACTGCACCGATCCCTGCTCCCATCAGCGCTCCCGCTGCTATGGTTCCGATTCCCGGAAGCAGAAGGCTCATTGCGATGCACGCCGCACCGACTGCAAGTCCCATGACAAGGTTTCTCGTAAAACCTCCCCAGTCAAATTTCCCCTCCTCCGGGGCGTCTGCATACGGCGCATAGTTTCTGTATGTACTGCGCCTCCCAGTCCCATAAGAGCGCCCATCATGTCCACACTGCCGTTCACACAGAGGCTCGATGTTCCTGCCCCGTAAAGCGCCATGATGTCCGACACGCCCTGCACGGAGATTCCCGTCATGCTCTCCAGACGGATTCCCTCTTTTGCAAGCAAAAGCAGCCCGCCCATGTCCTCCATCATGAGCTTTCCCGCTTCCCCGCCGTCCATTCCCATGCTCTGGGGATACAGGTTCATTCCCTTACCGTGCTCCTATTGCAGACTTTTTTCTGCGAAATCACTTCTCGACTGAAGTAACCTCTGGAAATCGACCATTATTTCTAAACATCACTTTTATAATTTGTTCAGATGCCCAATTTTCATATGCTTGATTTGAAATTCGCAAATCATTTACTTGCTTCAAAATATTAAAAATTTTTTTCTCCTTATCAAACTCAATTTCCCCCATCTGATTTTCATTCGGACCAAATTGATATATTACCTTCCTGTCATCATCAAACTTTTTAATCATTTTCATATACACTGCCATTATTTATCCTCCTTATACGGATCCCATATTCTCCCTGATTCTTCTGTCTTGTTATGTGCAGTTCTATAATCAGTCCTATAAAAACTTTCAAATTTTGACTCAAAATATTCATGATTCAATAAATCAATATCATTTTGAGTATAACCTCCATTTGTCAGTCTATACCATGCATCAGCTATTTCTGGGTCAGCATCAAACCTTTTTACTCCAGCATCAAGTATATGTTCTTTAAAAAATACATGTTCTTTTATTCTCCTAATTTTCCACTCTGGCATTCCTGTATTTTGAACAATTTTTAATATATCCGTTTTATCAGCACGTATACTTTCGTATTCCATATCTATTGTTTCTAATCGCTTAATATACGCATTATAATCAATTTGCCGCCCCCCCGTTTGTAATGTTGTTGTACCACTCTTACCTGCTCCAGCTTCCCTTTGCGCATTCAGCCTGTTCTGGGTTCTCCAGTCGGTATTCGGATTCTCTCTTGGAGAAGTCGCTGTGTAATCAGGACCGCTCTTCTTTACATTGTTGGCAGCATAGTTCTTTGCTTTCTCCTCGCCATGAACGATCTCATAATTTGCTATACTAAAGCAATATTTTATGAACAAAGGATTTTACTTCCAGAAAGTACACCTTGATAAAAATACTGAACTATTAATAAGCAATCATCAGTATGACCTTGAAGTTCAGTTCCAGTGGGCAGATATGAAAAAATACTATATAATACAAGAGCCAGATGATATTATTAATACACAACTGGCTCTGATGTCAAGACTGGTTAATAATATTATATTCTAAAACGCCCCTGTTATTACTATTCTTCCACAAAAACTCCTATTTGAGGAGCATTAATAATAACTATGTCATGATTGTCAGAACTAACCTTTAAAGTATTTTTATCAATTCTTTCAATTCCTGAAATGGAACTATGTTTTTCACTATATATAACATTTTCTTTATAAGATACTGAAACTTTAATATACATTTCATATGTGGAGATTACTAAAATAATTTTAAAATCTCCTT
>ENA-ORNF01003190-ORNF01003190.1-human-gut-metagenome-genome-assembly--contig:-NODE-3190-length-11103-cov-4.572049_pt1 | contig 11103 bp, 6 predicted proteins | sample MGYA00242110_ERZ509012 | MGnify/ENA primary metagenome ERZ509012 (study PRJEB26280, sample SAMEA2338714) | human gut metagenome | biome: human gut; feature: human-associated habitat; material: faeces... | reverse complement strand
AAGCCGGTGGCGCAGCGCGTGCAGGATGTGCAGCGCTTTTGGCAGACGGGAGAATTTAACCCCGCGTCCAACGTTCAGTTTGGCGAGGGCGGTGCAGGCACCTTTTCGGACGGCAAGCTGACTACACGTGTGAATGATCCTATGATGGCTGAAATCCTGCAACTGTTTGTAGATGCAGGCGCGCCGGAAAATATTTTGTACGAGCACAAGCCGCACGTAGGCACGGATAAGCTGCGTGCGATGGTGCAGGGGCTCAGCCGCCGCATTGCGGAGCTGGGCGGCAGCGTGCGCTATGATGCGCATGTTGTTGATCTGGATATTAAAAATAATGCTGTGCAGGGGGTAATCCTCGACGGCGGCGAAAGACTGGCGGCAGGAGCCGTGGTACTGGCCTGCGGTCACAGCGCGCGCGATACCTACGCTATGCTGGCACGCAGGGGCGTAGGCATTGTGGCGAAGCCCTTTGCTATCGGTGTGCGTATCGAGCATCCGCAGGAGCTGATTGACAGGGCGCAGTACGGCAGCTTTGCCGGACATCATCTGCTGGGCGCAGCGGATTACGCGCTTGTTTACCATACGCAGGATAAAACACGCACAGCCTATTCTTTCTGCATGTGCCCTGGCGGTCAGGTAGTTGCCGCTGCTTCGGAGGCCGGTGGCGTGGTTGTCAACGGCATGAGCATGTTTAAGCGTGACAGCGGCATTGCCAACAGCGCGTTGGTGGTGAATGTGGACAGCAGGGATTTCGGTGATGGTGCGCTGGCAGGTGTAGAATTCCAGCGCCGCTATGAGCAGCTTGCTTATGCGGCGGCAGGCAGCAGCTATTATGCGCCTGCGCAAAATCTGGACAGCTTTTTGAAGCGCAGCACTCCGTCCCTAGAATGTCTGGTGCAGCCAAGCTATCGTCCGGGACTGACGGCCTGCAGCTTAGACAAGGTGCTGCCTGCTTACGTTACGGATACTCTGCGCGAGGGCATTACGAGCTTCGGACGCAAGCTGGCTGGTTACGCCGACGGCGGCGCGTTGCTGACGGGTGTGGAAACACGCACCTCGGCGCCGGTTCGCATCGAGCGCGACAGACAGAGCTATGTATCGCTGACGCATGATTTGCTTTATCCCTGCGGCGAAGGCGCAGGCTATGCCGGCGGCATTATGAGCGCCGCACTTGACGGCTATCATGTAGCGCGCGCGATTATGGAACGATTTGCGCCGGTGAAGTAGGATAATAAAATACGAAAAATACGGTGATAAAGCCTCTCCTAGGGGAGAGGTGGCATCGCGTAGCGATGACGGAGAGGGGCGCGCTCAACATAACGCTGTTAGTAAGCATAGCGAGTACCAACCCCTCTCAGTCACCCTGTGGGTGACAGCTCCCCCAAGGGGAGCCTATCAATTTGATTTTTTAGCTCAACAATTCCCAACTCACATATAAACGAATTAACATTAGGGAGGTTATTACAAAAAATGGCAAGATTATTTGGTACTGATGGTGTTCGCGGTGTAGCGAACGTAGAGCTTACTCCGGAGCTGGCCTTTAAGCTGGGCTATGCTGCCGCAAAATACTTTGGCCGCGAGGTTTCCTGCCCGAAAATTATTATCGGCAGAGATACACGCCGCAGCGGACAAATGCTGGAAAGCGCTTTGGCAGCAGGTATCTGCAGCGCCGGCGGCAATGCACATCTTCTGGGCGTTATGCCTACTCCGGCAATTTCTTTCCTGACCAGTGAGGTTAAGGCTAACGCCGGTGTAGTAATTTCTGCTTCTCACAATCCGTTTGAAGATAACGGCATCAAATTCTTCTCTCAGACAGGCCACAAGCTGCCTGATGCAGTAGAGGACGAAATTGCAGCTATCGTTGCTGCACCGATTGATTACACTCAGGCAGTAAGCGGCAGCAGCGTCGGCCAGATTATTCATGAAAAGGATTTGTCTGCGCTGTATATTAAGCACATTCTGAGCACTGCTTATGCTAAGCTGAACGGTCTGAAGATTGTTATGGACTGCTCCAACGGTGCCAACAGCGAAATCGCACCGGTTATCCTGCGCAGCCTCGGTGCTGAGGTTGTGGCAATTTTTAACGAGCCTAACGGCATCAACATCAACAACGGCTGCGGCTCCACTCATCTGGAGGCTTTGCAGAAGAAGGTTGTCGAGGTTGGCGCTCATGTAGGTATCGCCAATGACGGCGACGCCGACCGCTGCCTGGTAGTTGACGAAAACGGCGAGGCTATGGACGGCGACCAAATTATGCTGATTTGCGCTCTGGAGCTGATGAAGCGCAACAAGCTGCATGACAATATGCTGGTAACCACTGTTATGAGTAACGTCGGCCTGCATCAGGCTATGAAGGCTCATGGTGGCAAGACTGTCAAAACCGCGGTAGGTGACCGCTATGTACTGGAAGAAATGCTCAAGCATAATTATTCTATCGGCGGCGAGCAATCCGGTCATATCATTTTCTCCGAATTCGCTAAAACCGGTGATGGCATTCTGACTGCTGTACAGCTGTTGTGCGCAATGGTTCGCAACAACAAGCCTTTGTCCGAGATGGGCGCCGTAATGACTAAATTCCCGCAGATTCTGCTGAATGTACGCGTGAAGAATAAAAACGGCTGGGAAGAAAAGGCTGCTATTCAGGAAGTAATCAAAAAATATCAGGAGGAGCTGGGCGAAAACGGCCAGATTCTGGTACGTGCTTCTGGCACCGAGCCTTTAATCCGTATTATGGCCGAAGGACCGAAGCAGGAGCGTCTGGAGCAGATTGCCAACGCTATTGCCGACGTTGTAACCAAGGAGCTGGCATAAGCAGGCCTTTGCTAAAATATTTTTAAAGTAAAACTAGACTTTTACCGTATTTGCAGTTGGTAAAGGTCTAGTTTTTTATCTGGCATTTCTTTTTTGGTATAAAAAGTTCAAGGAATGTTTTCTTGACCTGCCAGTCATCATATTGTAAAATTAAATTAGTCTGAGGATGTGCCGCGTGGGACTGCCTGCCTGCGCGGCTCATTGTCTGTTTGCTCATAAATCAGCAGAGCCTTGTCTTTGCTGCTAAAAGCAGACAGTGAAGGATGTAAGCGCATGTACCGCTTAGGCGGTGGACGAGGAATGAGGTTATCGATCAGTCAGCGGATGCCTCACGGCCGGCTGCAGGCCGCAAACCGTGTACAAAGTCCTCCGGTAACGGGGGAGAGAAAAGCACGGTGGCAGAAAGGGCAAAGAATATAATACAGGCTCGCAAGGGAGAAGGTATCAGATACGAGGAAATCTGACGAAGCAGATGATGCCTTATACCTTGCAGCGTAGAGGAGGATTACTACTTATGTGCGGAATTGTAGGTTATATCGGTAATCACGAAGCAGCCCCCTTTTTGCTTGACGGTATGAGCAAGCTAGAGTATCGCGGTTATGATTCTGCCGGCATTGCTGTTTATGAAAACAACAGCATCCGTGTAGAAAAATGTGTAGGCCGTCTTGACGCACTGCGTCAGAAATTAGCGGGTAATATGCCTGTGGGCAATGTAGGCATCGGTCACACACGCTGGGCAACACATGGCCGTCCGTCGGATCGCAACGCGCATCCGCATACGGACAGCAGCGGTAAGTTTGTCGTTGTCCATAACGGTATTATTGAAAACTATCTTGGCTTGAAGGAAGAACTGATTGCCAAGGGACATGAATTCCTGTCCGAAACAGACAGTGAGGTTGTAGCTCATCTGATGGCGGACCAATATGACGGAGATTTCGAAGAAACCGTCAAAAAGGTGCTGAAGCTCATCAAGGGTTCCTACAGCTTGGTGTTTATGTGCGAATACGAGCCTGATAAAATCATCTGCACCAAAAAGGATAATCCGCTGATTATCGGCCTGGGTGAGGGTGAAAACTTTATCGCTTCCGATATTCCGGCAATTATCAACCATACGCGCCGTACCTTTATCATGAGCGACGGCGAAATCGCTACGGTAACGGCAGACGGTGTATGGGTGCAGGATATCAACGGAACTCCCATCAGCAAGAAGGTGTTTGTCGTTAACTGGAATGCCGAAGCAGCGGAAAAGGGCGGCTTTGAGCATTTCATGCTGAAGGAAATTTATGAACAGCCCAAGGCTTTGCGCGATACCATGACCAGTCGTCTGGATGCGGCAGCAAAAACTATCGGCTTCCCCGAGCTGAACTGGACAGCCGAGGAGCTGCGGGAAATCAATAAAATCTTTATTGTGGCCTGCGGTACCGCTTACCATGCAGGCATTGTCGGCAAATATTATCTGGAGCAGCTGGCACGTGTGCCGGTTGAGGTGGATATTGCCAGCGAGTTCCGTTACCGCGATCCGCTTGTTGATGGCAACAGCCTGACGATTGTTATCAGCCAGAGCGGTGAAACAAGTGATACACTGGCAGCGCTGCGCGAGGCTAAGCGTCTTGGTTCCCGCACTCTGGCAGTTACAAATGTTGTCGGCAGCTCTATTGCGCGCGAGGCAGACCAGGTTGTTTATACATATGCCGGTCCGGAAATTGCCGTAGCATCTACCAAGGCTTACACTACACAGCTTCTGGCAATGCTGATGCTGGCGATTTATGTAGGCCGTCTGCGCGGCAGCATGAGTTCCGAGCGTGAGCAGGAGCTGGTGCGGGGTCTGACCTTTGTACCCGAGCAGATTCATAAAATGCTGGAAAACGTGGACCAGATTAAGGTGTTTGCGCGTGAATACGGCAGCAGTGAGGATGCCTTCTTCCTGGGACGCAGCCTTGATTATGCCGTAGCGCTTGAGGGTGCGCTGAAGCTGAAGGAAATTTCCTACATTCATGCGGAGGCTTATGCAGCAGGCGAGCTGAAGCACGGCACCTTGGCTTTGATTGTTTCCGGTGTACCGGTAATCGTGCTGGCAACGCAGATGGATGTATATGATAAAACCGTCAGCAACCTGCAGGAGGTTAAGGCGCGCGAGGCTGTGGTTATTGCTATCGGCTTTGAGGGCGACACCTCTCTGGAAAAATATGCGGACCATGTTATCTACATCCCGCGTACGGATAAATATCTGGCACCGCTGATGGCAGTGCTGCCCTTGCAGCTTCTGGCCTACTATGCGGCGCTGACTCGTGGCTGTGATGTTGATAAACCGCGTAATCTCGCAAAGAGTGTAACAGTTGAATAAAAAATAAATTAACGGCGTAACGGATGTAAAAATCTGTTGCGCCGTTTTTGTAATTACAGAGATACGTTGCTTATGTTATACTAATATTAATTTAGCGCGGAAGGGGAACAGAAGCAGATGGCTTATAGCGAGCTTTTTAAAAATTACAGTGATATCCGCAATTTTATGCGGCGCTTTTATGTATATGGCTTTGAAAAGCGGCAGGATTTTACCGCCAAAAGCTCCAGAAGCTACGATGATAATCGCCGGCGTCTGGACAGCTGGCTGGAGGATTACATGAGTTTCAAGAGCGAAGCGGACGGCAGAGCCTACCGCATTTCCTTCGACAGCAGCAGTATCAGTCATAATCCTTTGTATAAAAGCTGGAAGGCCAAGAGCTTTACGTCCATGGATATTACGCTGCATTTTTATCTGCTGGATATTCTTGCAGACGGCAAGGCCTATTCGGCGGCAGAGCTGTTGGAGCTGCTGAGCGGCCGTTATTTTAACTGTTTCGATAATCGGCTGCGTCAGCCCGATGAATCGACGGTGCGCAACAAGCTGAATGAATATACTGCGCTGGGAATGCTGCGGCTAGTGAAGCAGGGACGGCGCAATCTTTACTGCCTGGCGCGTGATGAAGTGAACTGGCGCAGTTGGCAGCTTGCCTGCGCCTTCTTTTCCGAGGCGGCGCCTTTGGGAGAGGTTGGCTCCTATCTGCTGGATAAATTTGCCGAGGACTGCGAAGCGTTTGCTTTTAAGCATCACTTTATTCTTTATACTATGGACAGCAGGCTTTTGTTTGAGCTGCTGGAGGCGATGAACAGCAGGCAGTCCGTAACGCTTTACCGCTGTGACAAGGACGGCAGCAGCATACCGCAATATGTTTGTCCTTTGAAAATTTACTGTAGCACAAGGACAGGACGACAGTATCTTTTGAGCTATAGCTATGCTGCACGGAAGCTGTTGTTCAACCGCTTGGACCATATCGAGAGTATTGAGGTTAAACGCGCAGAAGGACGTTATGAGGAGTTTCTGCAGCTGGCCAAAGAGGTGGCGCCGCACATCTGGGGCGCAGGCATGCTCAGGACAGATCGGTTGGAGGAAATCAGCTTTACGGTGGAGGCGGCAGCTGACGAGCAGTTTATTGTGCAGCGCCTGGAGCGCGAAAAGCGCTGCGGAACGGTGCAGCAGCTGGATGCGGAGCATTATTGCTTCAGTGCTGCCGTGTATGATGCGCGTGAGCTATTGCCGTGGATACGCACCTTTATCGGGCGTATTACCGCTTTTAGCTGCAGTAACGAGGAAATAGAGCGCATTTTTTATGATGATCTGGAGCAGACGGCAGCCTATTATCTGCAGGAGGTGCAAGCGGATGGCGAAAAATGACAGCTTTTTTAACGAAATATACGGCACCTATTTTAATGTTGTGAGCAGTATTCTGCGGCAGGCGCAGGAAAAACAGCTGACGAAGGACAGCTTGGAGCTGTTGGTGCGGGAGCAGGCCTTTGCCGACAGCTGCCTGACCATTCCCAAGGCACTGCAGGACGGAAGCTGGCCGCTGCTGCAGAAGGATATGACTACGCCGCTGCGGCATGCACCGGCGATGCCGTTGACAACATTGCAGCGTCGCTGGCTGAAAAGCCTGCTGACGGATAAGCGGATACAGCTTTTTGATGTAGATTCCAGCGGACTGGAGAATGTGGAGCCGCTGTTCAGTGAGGAACAGTTTGTGTATTTCGACCGTTACAGCGACGGTGATAATTATGATGATCCCGAGTACAAACAGCATTTTCGCTTGCTGCTGCAGGCGATAACGGAAAAGCGCAGGGTAGAAATCAGCTTTATCAGCGGCAAAAACGAGAGCGTGCGGAAAGAATATCTGCCGCTGCAGCTGGAATATTCGGCGAAGGATGACAAGTTCCGCCTGAAGGCGGTGTGCGAGCGCCATCTGCATTACGTTAATGTGGGGCGCATCAAAAGCTGCAAAATGCTGGAGCAGACGGGTGAGGAGGCCTGCATGCTGCTGGAGCCGGAGCGATGTGCGGTTACCGTCCTGCTGACGGACGAGCGCAATGCTCTGGAGCGGGCGATGCTGAATTTTTCGCATCTGGAAAAGATAACGGAACGCTTGGATGAAAAGCATTATAGGCTGCAGCTGATGTATAACAAAAGTGATGAAACGGAAATGGTTATCCGTATTTTATCCTTCGGACCGTTGCTGCGGGTGCAGGAGGCGGCAGGCTTTATTGAGCTGCTGCGTCACAGGCTGCGTAAGCAGCTGGCGCTGCGGGCTAAAGAGTAAGGGTAATTTTTATTCGGCATTTTGGCAGGTGCGCAACTTTTTTTCCATGATAAAAAGGCTTGGCTGTTGTATTATTAGCTTGTAAGATGAACGTAAACGAAATACAGAGCTGATGATGCAAGAAAGAGGTGCAGCATATGAACTTAAAAAAAGCCTTTCAATATCAAAAAGCAATCAAAAATATCATGGATGAGCTTATTTCCTGTAATTTGGGCAGCAGTGCCGCTTTGCTTCCCGCAAAGTTTTGCGAGGTTAAGGATATTCATAAGCGCTCGGAATTGAATTATTTGTTTCCTACCGAAGAACGTAATTATCAGGACGAGGTTAAAATTAAAAAGAGCCTGAATGTTCAGGGTTACGAGCTGCCAAAGCTGCTGAAAATTTACAGCTACCTGGCCGTTTGCCGCAGAAAGCTGGCGCAGGCTATTGCCGACTGCAAAAACGAAATGCAAATCGGTGAGCAAAAATTCAGCTATGATGCAGCTGTGATTTATGCCAACGATTTTCGTGCTACTTTGACGATATATGAGGTGTTGGTTTCCCTAAAGGAGGAGGAACGTAATTCCGTAAATGAGATTACTTTCAGCAGCAATAACGAAAAGCTGTCTGCGGAATATACTGTTACTACGGTTACCAAGCCCCTGCCGGGAGTGGTGGAGGTAGCCAAAGCCGAATATAACAGAATACGTGCCTATACCGCTGATTTGAGCGATATGATTGAGGCGGCGGCCCTGATGAGCAGACTGAATCCTGCTGCGGAGCCTGCTTTCCCGATTACGGCCAACCTGGATTATATTTATGAGCACTTTGAGGTGCTGCAAAGTAAATAATTATAAAATATAATATGGCAGAAGCTCATGGCAGATATATTGGATAAATAGATTTTTTAACTATAAGAAATGCTTAGGCAGAGTTGACAGTTTTAAAGCTGTCCTGAAGGTAAACGCTATTAAGACGGCAGCAGGCTAAAGATCGTACCTGCTTACTTCGGTTTCGGCCGTCACACGGCACACGTTTACCAAGCTAATCATGAACACGCTATTATACATGACTGCACCAACAGCTAACTATAGAATTTTATTTTGATAATATACCGTTTTGATGCCGAAGCCTTATTATAAACCACCGAATCTGTGGAATTTCTGCAGGTTCGGTGTATTTTTTTGTATTCTTAACAGTAATTTGCTTTTACGCAATCAACAAATGTGTTATAATTAACAATACATGTCATTTTTGTGAAGAAGTTGAAATTTTTATGTGTAGGTGATGAAATGGAAATGTTTTTGGTGTCTGTGGGCTTCTATGGCATCGGCGTATTAACCATGCTGCTTCCCCACGGCATGCAGCGTGCTGCACACTGGCTTGCTAACAGCGCTGCCCTTTTTGGCAACGCTGTCTGCGCTTATGCAGCAGGCCTGCTGCTTTTCGGCGGCGTGAGCCCCGCACCCCTGATCTGGGGCTCGTATTCTTTAGGCTGCGATGGCTGGAGCGCAGTCTTTCTGCTTTTGATCGGTATCGCCGGTGTTGTTACCAGCCTGTACGCGCTTGGTTATGCGCGTGGTTATGAGGGCAGCCGTCTGCGCCTTTTGGGAGGTATGTGGTGCCTGTTTATCATGTCTATGGTACTGGTGCTGCTGGCCGGCGATGCCTTCAGCTTCCTGCTTTTCTGGGAGATTATGGCCGTAGCCTCCTTTATGCTGGTTAACCATGAATCCGAAAAGCGTGCTACCTGGAATGCTGCCTATCAGTATCTGGTTATGACCAGCGTAGGTACGGCGGCGATTATGATTGCCTTTTTGCTGACAGGCTCTGCCAGCGAGGGCTTCAGCTTTGCTGCTATGGCCAAGAATACGTTGGATGGCAGTTGGCAGCATCTTGTTTTTGTCTGTGCCTTTGTCGGTTTTGCTTTGAAGGCCGGTCTGGTGCCGCTGCATGTGTGGCTGCCTAAGGCGCATCCGGCAGCACCCAGTCACGTTTCCGCGCTGATGAGCGGTGTTATGCTGAAGATTGCGCTTTATGGCTTCGGTCGTTTTATGTTCAGCTTTTTGCCTGCTTGGAATTACTGGTGGTGCGTTGCTGTACTGCTGGCAGGCGTAGTATCCGCATTTTTGGGCGTACTCTATGCCCAGATGGAAACGGATATCAAGCGCGTGCTTGCTTATTCCTCCGTGGAAAATATGGGCGTAATTTTTGCTGCCTTCGGCTGCGGTATGCTGATGAAGGCTTCCGGCAGCAGCTTTTATATGCTTGGCTTTGTGGCTGCGTTGGTGCATGCCTTTAACCATAGCATTATGAAGGTGCTGATGTTTATGTGTGCCGGCAGTATTATGCACGGTACCGGAAGCAAAAACCTGGAGCTGTTCGGCGGCCTCGCACGCAAAATGCCGTATACCGCTGTTTTTGCTTTCGTCGGCTCGCTGGCACTCGCCGCTATTCCGCTGACGAACGGCTTTACCGGTGAATGGCTGGTGCTGCAGAGCTTTATCAGCCTGGGTACAAGCTGCGCAGGTCAGGATATCCGCCTGTGGACGGCAGTGTCCTTTGTTCTGCTGGGCTTTACCGGAGCACTGGCTCTAGGCTGCTTTGTACGCTTCTTCGGCATCACCTTCCTGGGCCGTGCTCGCAGTGAAATCGTGGAGCATGCGCACGAATCCGATAAATTTATGCTCGCTGCTATGGGCGTAGCATCTGTTTTAGTTGTTGCTTGCGGTCTTTATCCGCTGCCTGTTGTACGTGCAGCAATGCTGGCGTTGGGCATGCCTGTCGCACTTGATGCCTTCGGTATGAATCTGGCGTGGGCCGGTGTAGGCACTGCTGTCTGCTACAAGCCGCTGCTGCTCTTGGCTCTGCTGCTGGTACTGGGCGCAGTGCTGTGGCTCGCTGTTAAGGATTGCTTTGTTGTGGAGGATGTTACCTGGAACTGCGGTACCTATCCGACGCAGCGTCAGCAGTATTCCGCAACCGGCTTCAGTAAGCCTGTACGTCGTGCCTTCGATTATCTGCTGAAGCCCAAGCGTCAGGTAACCTACATGCGCAAGGAGCATGCTTACTTCGGCCGTCAGCTTTCCTACAAGCTGGAAATTCCCGATATGATTACAGAAAAGCTTTATCAGCCCCTGCAGAAGCATTTTGTAAGTGTTTCTAACTTCCTGCGCCGTCTGCAGCAGGGCAGTGTGCGTTTATATGTTGCCTATGTTATGGTGGCAATGATGTTGGTACTGGTATGGGGGGCGCTTTATAAATGATTTTAGAGAATGAATTGTTACAGCTGGCCCTCGGTATGGCGCAGGCAGTTTTGCTGCTTTTGTGCGCTCCGCTGGTAACCGGCATTGTTAAAAAGGTAAAGGCCTGGATGCAGAACCGTATCGGCAGCAGCATCTGGCAGGAATATTACGATATCCGCAAATGGTGGGGCAAGCCTACTATGCTTACTCCTTATACCAGCATCACCTTCCGTCTGGCACCCTGCGTATATTTTCTGACGACCTTTGCGGCAGCCTGCATGCTGCCGGGCTTCTTGTTCCGGGATATTATTCAGCCGGGCGGTATACAATAAGTTTTCAGGCCCTGTCATGTCGTCGTAGAAACCGACATCTTCGGGTAGATAGCCTACCTTTTTTCTGACCTCGACCGGATAAGTCGTAGAGTTGATACCACAAACATGCACTGT
>ENA-ORNF01003188-ORNF01003188.1-human-gut-metagenome-genome-assembly--contig:-NODE-3188-length-11117-cov-2.916380_pt1 | contig 11117 bp, 11 predicted proteins | sample MGYA00242110_ERZ509012 | MGnify/ENA primary metagenome ERZ509012 (study PRJEB26280, sample SAMEA2338714) | human gut metagenome | biome: human gut; feature: human-associated habitat; material: faeces... | reverse complement strand
TGTAGAACTATCTACAATGCCAGAAAATCACATTGGTGAAGTTTCTGAATGGCAATATGCGGAAGAAGCATTAACAAATGCACTTAATCATGCGGGTCTAGACTTTAAAATTAATGCTGGCGATGGTGCGTTCTATGGACCTAAAATAGATATCCATGTTAAGGACTGCATAGGCAGAGAATGGCAATGTGGCACTATCCAACTAGATATGCAATTACCAAAACGATTTAACCTTAAATACATAGACGAAAATGGCGAAGAAAAAGAACCAGTTATGATTCACCGTGTTATTTATGGTTCGCTAGAAAGAATGATGTCTATTCTAATTGAAAACTTTGCAGGAGCGTTCCCAACATGGCTTGCTCCAGTTCAAGTTAAAATTTTAACTATCGCTGAAAAGTTTAATGATTACGCAGTAAAAGTTAAAGATATTCTAGAAGAATTTGGCGTTAGGGTTGAAATAGACAATCGAAATGAAACTATCGGCAAAAAGATTAGAGAAGCACAACTAGAAAAAGTTCCTTATTCACTAATTGTTGGTGAAAACGAAGTTCAAAACGGCACTGTTTCTGTTAGAAAGAGAAGTGTTGGCGACCAAGGTGCTAAATCTGTTGACGAATTTAAAAACTTTATTGTTGAAGAAATTAAATCTAAGAAAATTAATTAATAAAAAGCCGACAACTATTGTCGGCTTTTTGTGCTTACTAAATATTAAAATTTTTAAGTCGGGATGTGTTATAGATAATAAATTATCGGGTGAGAATTGTGGGCGTTAACTTAATAAGGAAAACTTTATGGGCAAATTTAAATAATGAGAAATGTGGTTATGAAAAAATGCAAAAGTGGTAGAAAATTAAACCGATAGTTATTATTTTAACTGTCGGTTTTTTGTGTGTATGGCTTGTAAATGTTTGCAACTAATGGTTTAGGTATGGTAAAATCTAGGTATGGAAGATGAAAGGGACTTAAATATTGTTCTTGTTGGCTTAGACCCAAGTTTTGTAAGTGCAGTTGCAAGGCAACTGGCACAAAGTTTTGATATGTATTTTTTGGACTCTATGGAGTTATATAAATTTGATATTTTGCCACTAACATTGGGGTTCGTTTTAAGAAGGTATGGTATAGATTATTTTAGAGAAAAACAAACCGATACAATTAAGTATGTGGCTAGTTTTTCTAATACGGTTATTACTGTTGAAAGTGGGGCATTATTGTATCAAGAAAACCTAGACATTATAAATAGAGATGGCTTGATTGTATATTTAAAGCAAAACGAAAATTATCTATACAAAAAACTTACAAATGCAGACTATTTTTCTAAAGAAGAATACAATTTTTATTGTTTGAGTAAGCGAGAATTAATTGAAAGAGATTTTTGTTTATCTAATGTGGCTGAAATTACGGCAGATGTTACTGGGTTTAGCGTTAAAGATTGTGTGAACGAAATAATTTTAAAAATAGAAAAATATTATGGGGTGAAATAATGAAAGAAATAGATAATAAAAGTGTAAATAACTTAAGGTATTTATCTGCCACAATGATAGCAAACGCAGGCTCGGGGCATACGGGAATATCTCTTGGTGCAACCCCAATATTTTATGCTCTTTATAAATATGGAATGAACTATTTTCCAACCAAAGCCGACCATTATGATAGAGATAGGCTTGTGTTAGATTCGGGGCACGCTTCGGCACTTTATTATGCGACCCTGCACGCTTTTGGCTTTAATATAACCAAACAAGACTTGGTTAATTACCGAAAAATGGGGCAAATTACCAAGGGGCATCCATCAGTGGACCCAAAGTTTGGCATAGATGCATCAGGCGGTCCGCTTGGTCAAGGTATACCAATGGCGGTTGGTATGGCTATTGCTGAAAAAAAACTAGCGTCTAGGTTTAATAAGCCAGATTGCAAGTTGGTTGACCATTACACATTTTGCTTCGCTGGCGACGGCGGTATGATGGAAGGCGTAACCAATGAAGCATCTAGTTTAGCTGGCACTTTGGGGCTGAATAAGTTAATTGTTTTATATGATAGCAATAATATTACAATAGAAGGCAACACAAACCTTGCATTTACTGAAAATGTGTTACTAAGATACAAAGCTCTTGGCTGGAACACACTGGAAGTTGAAAATGGGGAAGATGTGGATGCAATTGCAGGTGCAATAGAAATTGCAAAACAGAGTAAAGATAAGCCAACTATAATAAAAATTAACACAGAAATTGGGTTCGGCACGCCATTTGCGGGGCAAAATAAAATTCATGGTATGGCACTAAAAACCGACCAACTAGAAGAAACGAGAAAAACCTTAGGCGTTAATGCAAAACCATTTGAATTTGAAAAGTGTGTGCAAGAAAACTTGAATAAAATAATATTAAGCCATAACGCTGGGCTAAATAAAGCCGACGAAAAGGTAAGTTATTATGTAAAAAAATACCCAACTGAATACACAGAGTTTTTGAATTATTTAACCGATGGCTACTCTAAGGCTTTTGACGAAAAGAAAGTTGCAAAACAAACTGCGGACGAAGAAACTAGAGTGTCTGGTGGAATTATAATAAATGAAATGGCTAAGCAAATTCCTAACTTAATTGTTGGAAGTGCCGACCTTGCTCCTAGCACCAAACTTGAAATTATTGGTGGTGGAGATTTTTCCAAAGAAAACCCAAACGGCAGGAACTTGCATTTTGGTATTCGTGAACACGCAATGGGTGCAATTGCAAATGGTATTGCTTTGCATGGTGGTTTTAAAATTGCAGTTTCAACATTTATGGTGTTTTCAGATTACTTAAGGCACGCCATACGAATGAGTGCGTTAATGAAATTGCCAGTAATTTATGTGTTTACGCACGATAGTATTGGTGTTGGTGAAGATGGCAAAACGCATCAACCAGTAGAATATAATGCAATGTATAGAAACACGCCTGAATTAAGCTTTTTTAGACCTGCAGATAGGCTAGAAACATTGTGTGCCTATAAATATGCAATTAATGCAGATAAGCCTACTATTGTGGCATTATCACGTCAAAAAACACTATATCTAAACGGGATAACAAATAAATTTGCAACCAAAGGGGCTTATGTTGCTTACGATAAGGGCGACGACTTTATTGTGTTTACATCCGGCAGTGAACTAGGTTTTTGCGTTCAAGCGGTAGAAGAATTAAGCCGTAAGGGTAAAAATGGCAAGGTGGTAAGCGTTTTAAGTATGGATAGATTTTTTGCTGAAAACAAAAAGTATACAGAAAGCGTGTTAAATAAAAATATTAAACTAAGAATTGCTGTTGAAGCATCTAACGACACTAGTTGGTATAAGTTTGTTGGTATGGACGGCATTATTTTAGGTGTGAATAGCTTTGGCTTTACGGCATCCGCTAGTGAACTATATAAGCATTTCAAATTAACAAAAGAAGACTTAGTTAAACTAGTCGAAAAGAATATTTAATTTAATAAAACAAAATAAAAAGCATTAGGAATTTCCTAGTGCTTTTTTATTTACAAACTAAGACAAAATTAGATATTTTTCAGTTAGGGGGAAGGGGTGAAAGGTAGTTACAATTAAATTAAAGGAGAAACAAATGCAAGTATCGTATTCTGTTAATAAAAATCTTTGTCAAATTAATTTGTATGGCGAATTGGACGAGTGCTCGGCAAATTCGGTTAGAAATAATTTAGACGAAATACTTGCCACATTAGAGCCTATGACAGAAGTGGTGTATGACTTTAAAAATGTGGAATTTATGGATTCTACTGGCATAGGTGTGATTGTTGGTAGGTATAAAAAGTTTAGACCTAATTTTATATCGTTTGTTATAAAAAATCCCAATAGAACGGTGGATAGAATACTTAAAATGACAGGGATATATAGTTTAATTCCAAAGATTTAAAAAAGTAATCATTCAAAAAATTTAAAAAAGAAGGTATGTATGAAAGAACAAAATCAAACCATTTTAAACTTAAGAGAGTCTGATGACTTAGATAATTACATTGAAGTGACATTTCCGTCTAAAAGCGAAAATGAAAAACTGGCTCGAAATATAGTTGCATCTATTTTACTAGAGTTAAATCCAACGGTTGAAGAATTGTCGGATATAAAAACGGCTGTTAGTGAAGCAGTTACAAATAGCATTGTGCATGGCTATAAAAATAGTTCTGGTGAAGTTTGCCTTATTTGCAAACTTAAAAATGACCTTGTGTATATTTGTATTTCAGACAACGGCGTTGGTATTGAAAACATAGAAAAGGCTATGCAACCATTTTTTACTACTGGTCCTGAAGGTGAAAGAAGTGGTATGGGGTTTACTGTTATGGAAACATTTATGGACGAAGTGCAGGTAGAAAATAAAAGTGGTGGCGGGCTTAGGGTGGAACTAGTTAAAAAAATAAATTCGGCAAAAAGAGGTGAAGATGCCAGAATTTGAGTTGATTGATGCAAAAGAAACATTAAATCTAATACAAAAAGCACAGTCTGGCGAAATAGAAGCAAAACAAAGATTATTAGATGGAAATTACCCCTTAATTAAAAGCATAGTTAAAAGGTATTTAAAAAAGGGGATAGATTATGAAGACTTATATCAACTTGGGTGTGTTGGCTTTTTAAAGGCGATTAGTAATTTTGACCCTAAGTTTAATGTTAAGTTTAGTACTTACGCCGTCCCTATGATAGCGGGAGAAATTAAAAGGTTTTTAAGAGATGATGGCGAGATTAAAATAAGCCGAGCAATAAAACAACTCAGTATGAAAATTAATAAAGAAACGGAAAGGTTGTCGGCAATGGGGAAGCCTGCACCAACCACAAAAGAACTAGCAGAAATGTTTAATGTAGACGAAGCTGATGTTGTGGTGGCGGTGGATAGTTCGTTTTGCTTAATATCTTTATATGAAAAAACTATAGACAAGCAAGAATCTAGCCCAAACCTTATAGACACAATTGCAAAAATAGAGGACGAAGATAGACGACTTGAACACATAATGCTTAAAAAAATAATAGCAGAACTTCCATCAAAAGAACGAAAGGTTCTGCTACTTAGATATTTTAGGGGTAAAACTCAAACAGAGATTGCAAATATGCTTGGTATAAGCCAAGTTCAGGTTAGTAGAATAGAGTCTAAAACTTTAGAACATATTAAAAAACTAATGATTTAAATGATGTTCTGCAAACTAAACCTATAATCTTCTGAATAGTGTCTACAATAGTCTATAAGGTTGTTTAGTTCTACATACGCTTCAGTGAAATTATTTTCTTCGGTGTAACTGGTTATTCGGGATAAACCAACTTCAACTTCTTTTATGCCAGTATGCCAAACAAAAAACTTAAGCACTTTTGTGTGGGTTTGCCAGTGTTCGTGAAGTTCTACTAAACTGCCGATGTTTTCGGGGGTGTCTATATTTTCAGTGTCTAAACAAAGTTCACTTTTTATTACATTTAGTTTTCCAACTAGTTCGTCAAACGAAGAAGTGATATAATGGCTTTCAAAATAGCCAGCCCCACATATAACAACTAAAAATGCAATTATGGCGATAAATTTTTTTGTCATATTACCACCTTCCTTGCCCAGAGTATTCGGTATCGAAACTTTGGGCTTTTTTTCGTTTTGGTTGAATGTATACACTGCCGTTTGAGTCTAGCGTCATAAGTAAAATTTCTTTAAAGTCTTTTGCGTCGGTTTTAGATACGCAAGACTTAATAAATTCTTCGTTAACGCCCGCTAGTGTTATATTTTCTTTCATTAGTCTGCCATCCATAATGATGTTAATTGGCAAACTTGCGGGTGCGGGGTTTAGTTTTATATCTTCACGGGTTACATTTTCTAGTTGAGCCTTTTTAATTACACACAATTTGCCGTTTGTTTCAATTATTGCGTATGCCACATCGTCTAAGTTGAATATATCGCTACATCTAAGCATTTCTATTAAGTCGTCTACATTCATATTTAGGGCTTTTAATTCGTCATAGTTTATGCCGTTTGGGTTTATAACTATGGCGGGTCTGCCTGAAATTATATATCTTGCTTTCATACTCTTTCTAGATATAAAGCAAATAAAGTAGTGAAGTATTATTATTGCAAATATAGGCACAATGCCATGAATAATAGGCACAGATATTTCACTCATAGGAATGGTGGCAAGGTCGGCTATAATAAGCGTTATAACGAACTCAAATGGTTGCATTTCGCCGACTTGCCGTTTGCCCATAAAGCGAATGGCGAATAAAATAAAGATATAGATTATTATTGATCTTACAAACATATTAAACATAATAATCTTATTTTAAATTAGTTTTATGTTTTTATGCGTGATAGTTTCATTCTTTCTGGCAAGTAGTCGAAAATGTTAATAAAGTGGAATAGTTGATATAAAACAAGAAGGAAAATAATAGATAATCCGCTGGCAATGGTAAGGGCTATAATTGGGTTTAAAATTAGCCTTAAAACGCCATAACTAAAGTGGGCGATTAATCCTGAAGGAATACAGAATAAGGTGCTAAAAATTAGTGTTTTTAAACTATAAGAAGACAAATGATTGGTGAATGCAAATAGGTTTAATAATGTGTCGCTTAAGCTCATAAGCAAGAAGCCTGCAAGCAATGAATACACACCTAAAAATTTTGGTAAAATGCAAATGGAAGCAAGTAAAAGCACGGCACCAACAATGTAGTTAATTAGCCCACGGCGTTCTTTATTAATGGCGTTTAGTATAGACGAAGAAATTTGAGATATGCCCATAGGCAATAATAGTATGCTACCAACCTTAAGTAGTTCGCCTGCTAGTTCGCTTTTAAATAGTAATACCCCAAGAGGTTTACCAAGCGTTATAAATGTTGGTAATAATAAAAATGAAATCATAATAGAAAAGGATAGGGCGTTGTTTATGTGCTTCCTAACAACAGCGTCGTTTTTACCGGATATTTCTGGAATAAGTGCTACCGAAATAGAGCTAATTAGAGTGCCTGGGATTGTAATAAGTGGCATAACCATACCAGTAACTATTCCAAAAAATCCAACAGCTTCGTCGCTGGTGTGTCCGCTTTTCACAAGCATAATTGGAAAAATTAAAGATACAGCAAAACTTACAAAACTAGAACCAATTCTAATGGACGCAATCGGTGCACTTTCTTTTATAAGTGGTAAAATTTGTTTTGTGTTGGGTTTTACTTTATATCCTTTAACAAAATAAATAATAATTGCGACTATGCTAGATAATCCACACGCAATAGAATAAGTTGCACCAGCGATAGTGGCTCCGCTTAATGGCAAAACGATACTAAACATTATAAAGCAAGCTACAAATCTTATAACTTGTTCAAGTAGTTCAACGAAGCCAAGTAAAAAGAAATTTTTAGTGCCCCAGAAGGCTCCTCTAAACGGAACGTATAAGGCGGTGAAAATTATAGCTGGAAGTAAGGCGAGTAAACAACTAAGCGATTCATCCTGTTTCCAAACCTTAACTAGTATTTGCGGGCAAAGTAAAATAAACACGCAGACCAAAGCAGAAATTGTGGTGCTAACAACTAGCCCCGAAAAAACAATGCTTGATTGCTTTGCGGGGTCTTTGGCAATTTTTCTGGATATTATTAGTGGTATTCCGCTGGTTACAAGCGTGCATAATAAGAAAAATACCGACAGGGCTATCTGGTAAAAACCAAGTGCCACTGCTCCAATTTCTCGGGAAATATATATTTTTAAAATTAGCCCCAAGGCTCGGGTTATTATGCTTAAAATTGTGGTTACCATAACGGCTTTAACAAATTTTTTCATATTAAATAATAATTACTAATTTACCTAATTATTACTTTTTAGTTGCTTTAGTGGTAAATAAAGGGTTATACTAAGTTAAACAAATATGGAGAAATTGTGTATGATTGAAGTACGAGAAGTAAAAACAAAAAGAGAATTTAAGAAGTTTGTAAAATTTCCAACCGAACTATATAAGGATAATAAAAACTATGTTCCACCACTAGAACTGGATGAATTAAATCTAACTAATCCTAAAAAGAATGCGTCTTTTGAGGAATCAGAAGCAGTTTACTATCTTGCATATAAAGACGGCAAAGTTGTAGGAAGAATAGCGGGTATAATTTGCAGATTATATAATGAAAAAAATAACACTAAGCGTGCAAGATTTAGCAGATTTGATTTAATTGATGACGAAGAAGTTGCAAAGGCGTTATTTGAAGCAGTAGAAGGCTGGGCAAAGTCTAAAGGTATGGAAGATATTCACGGTCCACTTGGCTTTAACGACCTAGAAAGAGAGGGCTTATTAACTTATGGGTTTGATAAACTTGGTACCTATCAAGGCTCTTATAATGCAGATTACTACGAAAAGCACGTAGTGAATAATGGTTATGAGCCAGACGCTAGGTGGGTGGAGTGGCGTTTACCTGTGCCAGAAGTTGTTAATGAAAAGTGCCACAAAATGGCAGGTGTTATTGAAAAGCGTTATGGCTTTTATGAAAAACAATTTAAAAGCACAAAAGAAATTATAAAAAAATATGGCAAAAAGTTTTTTGAACTATTAGACGAATGTTATAAAGACCTATATGGCACAATGCCATTTAGTGAAAAACTAGTAGACCAAACCATAGATTTATTTAAACTAGTGCTAGATAAAAGGTATATATCTATAATATTAGATAAAGATGGCGAAATGGCGGGCTTTGGTGTGGCGTATCCTAGCCTTGCAACTGCAATTCAAAAAAGTAAGGGAAGATTTTTGCCATTTGGCATATTTAGAATGTTAAAGGCAATTAAGTGCCCACACACTCTAGAACTTGCTTTAATTGCTGTTAAACCAAAATATCAATCTATGGGCGTAACCGCAATTATCATTAATAATATAATGACTAGAATTATTGAAAACGGGCATATTGAGTATTGTGATACAGGTTGTCAACTTGAAACCAACACAAAAGTTATTAACGCAATGAGTATGCTAGACCGAGAACTGGTGCGAAAAAAAGTATGCTACATTAAAAAACTAGAAAATAATTAAACAAAAATCTTAATAAATTAAATAAAAACTTCACAAAAATTGGTTTGTGAAGTTTTTTTGTGTAAAAAGTTAAATTTGCGGTATCATTAGGTAAATTGTGTGTAAAAACTATATTAGTTTTGCGTATTCGACAAAAAGTGAATAAAAGTGAGTGAAAAGGAATAAAACGGAAAGTTTTTGCATTGAAAAGGAAGAAATCATTATGTTAGGATAGATTCAATAAAACAAAAAGGAATGGAACAAATGGAAAAAACAAAAATTGTTCTAATTGATGCAGAAGATGCAATCGAAAATTATAAAAGGGCTTTTAGTGCAGAAGAGGATGTGGAAATTGTCGGGGCATTTTCAAGTGGGGCAGAAGCGATAACTAATGCGACCAAATTAACTCCAAATTTAATTATTTTAGATTTACTCATTCCGGAGTGTGATGGGTTTGAAGTGATAACAGAGTTAAAAGAAAAATTACCAGACGCAAAGTTTATAGTTGCAAGTAACTTAAACTCGGCAGTATTTGTAACAAAGGCAATTGAACTTGGTGTAGATTATTTTATGATGAAGCCAGTAGACGAAGCTAACTTAGTTAAAAGGGCGAAAGAAGTGGCTAACAAAAAATCTAACAAGGTAAGCGTTGTAAACAAGCAACTAGAAGAAAAGATTACAAATATCTTTTTAACTGTTGGTATTCCGGCCCACATAAAAGGTTATCAATTTTTGCGTGAAGCAATTAAAATGGCAGTGGACGACCCACATATTATAAATAGTATAACTAAAAAACTTTACCCAGGCATAGCTGAAATTTATTCAACTACTGCTAGCAAGGTAGAAAGAGCAATACGCCACGCTATAGAAGTTGCGTGGAACAAAGGTAAGATTGAAAATATAAACGATGTGTTTGGCTTGCATGTATACGATACTCACGAAAAGCCAACAAACGGTGAATTTATTGCTCTAGTTGCCGATAAAATGCTACTTGAAAAATTCTAAGAACCCTAAAACTTTATAATTTTAAAAAATTTTTCAATAACTTTTCAAAAATAGTTGTAATTTTAAAAAGTTTGTATATAATAGTCTTCAGTTGTCGCCACTAGTTGTTCGTGTAGCGAATAAATTTAGTGCAACATATATATGCAAGGGAGACTATCTAAATGAAGAAACCTAGTTATATTAAATGTCCTAGATGTGAACTTAATTACATCAAATCTACAGACAAATATTGTCATGTATGTTTAACGGAAATGAAACTTGCTGGGGAGTCTACCGACCAAGACGAAGATCTTGAGTTGTGTCCTGTTTGCGGTCAAAACTTTATTTCATCAGACCAAAAGATGTGCGAAGATTGCGCAAAGCAAAAAGGCATTGATCTTGAATATGATGAAGACGAAGACGACCGAGACGAAGAACGGGAAACCACTGAAGACGAAACTGCTTGGGTAGATGATGAAGAAGTTCCTGTTGACGACGATGTTGAGCTTATTCCTCTTTCTAGCATGGAAGAAGATGACGATGAGGACGAAAATGACGAAGCGGAAGAAGAAGCCAGTGATAAAGCTAAGGCTTATGACGATGACTTCGAACCAGCCTATGTTGACGACTCTGATGATGAAGATGATGAGGATGACGACAACGATGACGATGATGAGGACGATGAAGATTATTAAAATATTTAATAATTCGACAAATTCTGAAATTATCTAAAACGCTAAAAGCCTTATAAAATAAGACATTCAGCGGTGTTGTGAAAAATTTTTTAAATTTTTTTAAAAAAAGTGTTGACAAAATGATAATGTGGTGTTAAGATATTATCGTTGTCGCACCGAGAGGGAAACAACACAACGAAACTTTATAATTGAATAATTTGAATTGATAGGTTTTTACAAGATTCGTGTTGAAGAATTTTCAACATGTGATGTTCTTGTCAATTAAGTGAATACTATATTCACACAGTTTAGCAAACAAACTTTATTACGTCAGTAATGAAAGTTCTGAAAGTTAGATTTTAAATTTTTGAAATATATTTTTAAGAGTTTGATTCTGGCTCAGGATGAACGCTGGCGGCGTGCTTAAAACATGCAAGTCGAACGAAGTTAATTAGGAGCTTGCTCTTGATTGACTTAGTGGCGGAC
>ENA-ORNF01003186-ORNF01003186.1-human-gut-metagenome-genome-assembly--contig:-NODE-3186-length-11121-cov-6.276613_pt1 | contig 11121 bp, 12 predicted proteins | sample MGYA00242110_ERZ509012 | MGnify/ENA primary metagenome ERZ509012 (study PRJEB26280, sample SAMEA2338714) | human gut metagenome | biome: human gut; feature: human-associated habitat; material: faeces... | reverse complement strand
TACTGCGCTATCATCCCCTGCCTAAAGACAGGGGAATTCCCGCTTTATTCTTAAGGCCACTGCGTGCGGAACAAGCGCGAAACTAATTCAGAGTACCCCAGATTTTACCTTATACACCCAGCATTTTAGCACACTGCTCGGCACAGCGTTCACCATCGATGGCGGCACTGACAATACCACCGGCATAACCGGCACCTTCGCCGCAAGGGTAAAGGCCGCTCACCTGCGTGTGACAAAGCGTTTCGCTGTCGCGCACAATGCGAACGGGTGCCGAAGTACGCGTTTCGGCGGCAATCATCACAGCTTCGTTCGTCAGGAAACCATGACTCTTGCGCCCAAAGGCCTTGAAACCTTCGGCCAGGCGCGTGGTGATGAACTGCGGCATCCAAAAGTGAAGCGGCGACGAAACCAAACCCGGCGAATAACTCGACTTGGGCAAATCGTAACTCAACCGGCGGTTCACAAAGTCGGCCATGCGCTGCGCCGGAGCTGTTTGGCTGCGGTTGCCCTGCTGCCAGCAGGCCTTTTCAAGTGCTTCCTGAAAATACATCATGCGCAGGGGATTATCGGCATCGTCATAATCGGTATGCGTGGCAGCGAAGTCGGCATCGGCAAGGGCTTCGCGCATAAAGGGATTCAATTCGCCGTCTAAGTCCTCGATACGCGTTTCCACAACCATGCCCGAATTACTCCAGGCCGAATTGCGCAGCGAAGGGCTCATGCCGTTGACCACAATTTGCTGCTTGCCACTGGCTGCCGGCACCACAATGCCACCGGGACACATACAGAAACTGTACACACCGCGACCACCGCATTGCGTCACATAGCTGTACTCGGCAGCAGGCAGGTATTTGCCGCGGCCGTTGCGGTTGTGATACTGAATGCAGTCGATCATCGTAGCAGGATGTTCTAATCGCACACCGACGGCTATGCCTTTGGCTTCAATGGCTATGCCTTCGCGGTGAAGATTGCGATACACATCGCGGGCTGAATGACCTGTGGCCAGAATGACAGGACCGTTGAAGGTTTCGCCCGTTTGACACTCCACTCCGCGCACCGCCTGGTTCTCGGTGACAATGCGGTCGACACGCGTACCGAATCGCACCTCTCCCCCGCTTTCGATGATTTGCCGGCGCATGCCTTCGATGATGCGGGGCAAGCGGTCGGTGCCAATGTGCGGATGGGCATCGACGAGAATGTCGGTCGACGCACCAAACTGACAGAACACGCGGAGAATTTTCTCAACATTGCCGCGCTTCTTCGAACGGGTATAGAGCTTTCCGTCGGAATAAGCTCCGGCACCGCCTTCGCCAAACGAGTAGTTGCTTTCGGGATTTACCTGATGCTGGCGCGAAATAAGGGCGATGTCCTTGCGGCGTTCGTGTACGTCCTTTCCGCGTTCCAACACAATGGGGCGCAAACCCAACTCAATGAGGCGGAGCGCGGCAAAGAGTCCACCGGGACCGGCACCTACCACAATGACACGGGGCTGATGGCTGACATCGGGATAATGTATGGGTTCGAAATCGAGCTTCGGCGGATATTCATTGATATAGACGTCGAGGCTGAGGTTTAGGTAGATATTGCGCTGACGGGCATCGATGCTGCGACGGCGAATGCGAATGGCCTTGATGGTGCGTGCATCGGCTCCCATTTCGCCGGCAGCATATCGCGTAAGCAGGCGTTCGTCGGCTGCAATATTGGGCGCAACGCGCAGGTTGAGTTGCTTGAGCATATTTAAAGTAATGTGTAAATACAGGAGGGTGAAAAAAAAGAGATGAGAGATGAAAAATGGGGATTTACCTTAACCAAACAATTCACGCAAGGCTTGTTCGACGCGGGCCACGGGTATCAGTTCGATGGCCAGGCCTTGCACGTCGAGGCCTTTCATATTGCCTTCGGGCACAATCATTTGAGCAAAACCCAGTTTGGCGGCTTCGCTGATGCGCTGACTGATGCGCGTAACCGGACGAATCTCGCCGCTCAAACCCACTTCGCCGGCCATACAGATGTTGCGGCTGATGGGGGTGTCGACATTGCTCGAAAGCACTGAGGCTATGACCGAAAGGTCAATGGCGGGGTCGGTGACGCGAATGCCGCCGGCTATATTCAGAAACACGTCTTTCTGCGCCAGTTTAAAACCTACGCGCTTTTCGAGCACGGCCAGCAGCATGTTCAGGCGGCGAAGGTCGAAACCGGTGGCCGAGCGTTGCGGGGTGCCGTAAGCGGCGGTCGACACCAGGGCCTGCGTTTCGATTAAAAATGGTCGTACCCCTTCGATGGCGGCCGAAATGGCCACGCCGCTCAGTTCCTCGTTGCCTTGGGTGAGGAGCAGTTCCGAGGGATTGTCTACCGGGCGCAAACCATCGCTCTGCATTTCGTAAATGCCGAGTTCGGAGGTTGAACCAAAACGGTTCTTGATGCTGCGCAAAATGCGGTACATGTAGTGGCGGTCGCCTTCGAACTGCAAAACGGTGTCGACAATGTGTTCCAACACCTTAGGACCGGCAATGGCTCCTTCTTTGGTGATGTGACCCACGAGCACTACGGGGGTGTTGCTTGTTTTGGCAAATTTGAGCAAAGCGGCAGCGCATTCGCGAATTTGGGTGATAGAACCGGGCGAGGAGTCGATACTTTCAATCGAAATGGTTTGTATGGAGTCGATTACCACCAAATCGGGGGTCACTTCGCGTATGTGGCGAAACACTTGGTCGAGCTGCGTTTCGCATAGCAGCATCACGTCGTTTTCGGCATGATGAATGCGGTCGGCGCGCAATTTGATTTGTTTTTCGCTTTCTTCGCCGCTGACATACAAAATGCGCCGTTGGAGCATTTGCAGCACAGTTTGCAGCAACAGGGTCGATTTGCCGATGCCCGGTTCTCCGCCAATAAGCACCAGCGAGCCGGGCACAATGCCTCCGCCCAACACGCGGTTCAGTTCGTGGTCGGGTGTGAGCACACGGGGTTCTTCGGCGGCCGACACTTCAGAGAGTCTGACGGGCTGTGCGCCCTGCAACGCTCCTTTAGGCAAAGCCTGACGGGCACGCAACGTGCCTGCCGTTGCTGCCGATTCGGGCTGTATGGTAAATTCCTTCATCGTGTTCCACCGTCCGCATCCTGGACATTTGCCCACCCATTTGGGTGAGTCGTATCCGCATTCGGCGCACACGTAGGCAGTTTTATTTTTTTGAGCCAATGTTTATGGAAATTGTTGTATGATTGATACTAAGTAATGCGTAAAACTTTACTTGTCGGCCACTTGAGCCGAGTACCTTACATTTCGCCCAATGCTTTTTTAAGGGCCACCAATTCTTGTTTTACGGCTTTGAGTCGCTGAATAGCTTCAAGCGGTTGAGCTACTCCTTCTTTATTTTTTTTCAGTACGTCGCGAGCAGCCGATATTTTCAACCCTCGCCCTTTCACCAAATCGCGTACGGTGCGAATTATTTCAATATCTTCTTTCGTATATTTACGAATGCCACGCGAGCCTTTTTGTGGTTTGATTTGCGGAAACTCTTTTTCCCAGAACCGCAAAACGGTTTCTTTCAGGTCGAGCAATTCGCTCACTTCCTTGATGGAATAAAACAGTTTATTATCGTTTAGGTTCAAATCGGTCATGACTTTCCTTCTTTTATAGCTATGTTCTGCAAAGGTAATGAAAGGCGAGCGCAATGGCAAATGAAAACGAAGATTTCATTGGACATGGCCGAGCCGCATCTTACCTTATCTAAAGGGATTGAAAGGCGAGCGCAATGGCAAATGAAAAACGCAGTTTTGCAAGTTACCTTAGCAAAACCAACAAGTAAAAACGCTGAATCATTAAGCACAAAAAAAACATTTACCCAAAAGACAAATACTTTGATATTTCGCTGTAATTTTGCTCTCGAGAACACCCTGTGAATACAAACGCAATACATCAACTAAACTGACGCACTTTATGTCTGCCACAAAAGAACTTACCGTGGGAAATCCACTCCCACTCATCATCAAGTTTGCCCTGCCTTTGCTATTGGGAAATATGTTGCAACAAACCTACTCGATGGTCGACGCAGCCATCGTAGGACGTACACTCGGCATCAACGCATTGGCTGCCGTAGGCGCAAGCACCTCCGTGGTATTCCTGATTTTGGGTTTCTGCAACGGATGCTGCGGTGGATTTGCCATTCCCATTGCCCAAAAATTCGGCGCACGCGATTATTCCGTCATGCGCTCCTACATTCACAACGCCTTCAAACTGGCATGGATAATGAGTTTACTGCTGGCCGTTATCACCTCCCTGCTGTGTGGCTTTATCCTGCACACCATGCGCACGCCCGACATTATTTACGACGGAGCCTATGCCTATCTGCTGGCCACATTCATCGGCATTCCGGCCACCTTTTTCTATAACCTGCTCTCTTGCGTTATCCGCGCCCTGGGCGACAGCAAAACACCCTTTTGGTTCTTGCTGCTGGCCTCGGTTCTCAACATCGGCCTCGACCTGCTGTTCATTCTCACCTTTCAATGGGGCGTAACCGGAGCAGCCGTTGCCACAGTACTTTCGCAAGCTGTCAGCGCCATACTCTGCTACATGTACATGCAGCGGAAATACGATATTCTGCAATCAACTCCTGCTGAACGATGCCTCAACGCCCGCGCTATACGTACCCTGCTGGGCGTTGGCGTACCTATGGGCTTACAGTTCAGCATCACGGCCATCGGCAGCATCATGCTGCAAAGCTCCAACAATGCACTGGGTACCACCTGCGTAGCGGCCTTTACGGCTGCCATGCGCATCAAAATGTTTTTCCTCACCCCACTCGAAAGCCTGGGCATAGCCATGGCCACTTATGCCGGACAGAACTACGGCGCCGGACTGCCTGTGCGCGTGTGGCAGGGCGTAAAAAGTGCCACTATTATCATGATGGTCTATGCCATACTGATGAACTTACTGCTTTGGACTCAGGCCGAGCAGTTTGCCCTGCTGTTTGTGGATGCACACGAGGTAGAGATTCTGCAAAAAACAGCTCTTTTCATTCATGTTTCGGTCAGTTTCTACCCCATGCTGGGCATGCTCTGCATTCTGCGCTACACCATTCAAGGCGTAGGTTACACTTCGCTGGCCATGCTCTCCGGCGTATCTGAAATGTTTGCGCGCATTGCCGTCAGTGTGATAGCCGTTCCGCTATGGGGCTACACCGCCGTTTGTTTTGGCGACAGCATGGCCTGGGTTTGCGCGGTACTGTTCCTGGCTCCGGCCTTCCACTACGTTTACCGACGCATGACGCGCCTGTCCCCCACCTCATCGGCTCAAACGCTTTAAACCAATGAAGCTTTAAGCTGAAAACAAAAAAACTGAGGTCGTGTAGCGATGCTTACCAGCAAATCCTACACGACCTCAGTTCTTTTTAATCTACTTTATTCGTTCATGAAAAACAGACGTTCACACGCCCCTTCTTACTTTTAAAATTTTGCGTTGCCAAAGAAACAGAAAAAAGCGAACATCTTAACCAAACACCAATGCCAGCACAATGAGCAACGCAAAGGTGAGCATGTTGCGCGAGGTGAAACCCAAAATACGGTTCAACGCGCGCCCTTTATGTATTTGCACCATCTTACGCCAGGTAAGCCAATGGGGCAAGAGATAAAACAGGGGTAAAATGGCCATCCAGGTGTAGCCGTAAAAAGCCAAAAAAGCTACGCATACATAACCGCCCACGCCCTGCAACAAATAAAACAACGAACCAAAACGCTCGCCCAAGGCTACAATCAGCGTACGCTTGCCGCTGATGGCGTCCTGCTCGCGGTCGCGATAGTTATTGAGCACAAGCAGGGTGTCGGTAACCAACCCTATACCGGCGGCAAGCCACCACACCGAGGGAGTGAGCGTGCCGCTTTGCACATAGTAGGTTCCGCAAACGGGCACAAAACCAAAAAATACCCATACCAGCAAATCGCCACAACCCATATACGAAAGCAAGGTGGTGTAAAGAAAGGCAAATACCATACAGGCCACACCGATACCAACCAGCACCCAACCGCCGTAAGGCAAGAGTCCCAAACCGACCACAGCGGCCAACACCAGCACTATGCCTATGCCCCACTTCATGGCGTGGGGAGCAATCCAACCACGGGCACAGGCGCGTTCCGGCCCCAGACGATCATCGCGGTCGGTGCCCTTTTGAAAGTCGAACAAATCGTTGATAAAGTTTGCGGCTATTTGCATCAAAGCGGCAAACAGCACACACAGCCAAGCCGGTTGGCTACGCATCGTTCCGTCGGCATAAGCCAGAGCGGTAGCGGTTAGCACCGGAATCAATGCGGCTGTCAATGTTTTGGGGCGAGCGGCCAAAAACCAGGCCAAGGCACTGCCCGGACGTACTTCTGACTGAGATTGAAGCTGCATAAGTCTTACTTTTTTAGATGTAAGGCATACTCTCTTTCTAAAAACAGCAACACACTGTTCACTACCGAAAATACCGGAACGCAGCAAAACCAATCCTGCCACCCTGCACTTCCCGACATCAAAAAAACAAGGAGTATGCCGACTCAAACTTACGGATAACAAAAAAGGCCTTCATTTCTGAAGACCTCTTTGCGTGATTCGCTTGGGGTTCGAACCCAAGACCCCAACATTAAAAGTGTTGTGCTCTACCAGCTGAGCTAGCGAATCAAACCCTTATTGCTGTTAAGCGAGTGCAAAGATAGGGAGTTCATTCATAACCACCAAATTTTTCGAGCACTTTTTTCAAAAAAACTTTCATTTTCTTCAAAAAAAAGCGATTTCGGGGCTTTTTCAGCCCTAAAACCGGCTTTTTTGAGCTAAAACTGCGGTCAACGCAATGCAATACTACTCACCATTCTAAGCAGCTGCCAGAGCCATTTACCCGCGTTTTTTTAGCTTAATCCAAGCGATTGCGAATCATTTTTGGCATTCATTCAGCGTTTTCTGTGGCTTCACGGGCTTCTGCTGCGCCACAAACTTCAGCAGCATCGGGAGCCTCAGCAGTTTCAGTAGGCACTTCTATGCCCAGTAAACCTTTGCGAAAATCCGAAGGCGATATACCCTCTACATTTTTAAAGTATTTACCCAAAAAACTCTGATTCGGGAAATTCATTTCCTGGGCAATTTCTTTAATCGACAAATTGGTGTTTTGCAGCAAGGTCTTAATTTCCACCATCACGAGCGTGGTAATCCACTGCCCTGCCGTTTTTCCGCTCACCGTTTTCATCACCTCCGACAGGTGTTTCGGCGTCAGGCACATTTCGCTGCTGTACCACTCCACGCTCCGCTCATGTTTAAAATTCTGCGAAACGAGCCGTATGAACTGGTCGAAAATCACATACGAGCGATTTTGCGCCACCTGTGTATCAGGCTGCACGCGCTTGTCGAGCAGGTTACAGATTTCAAAGTAGAAGGCGCGTGTCAGCGAAATCACCGCTTCGCGCAAATACCTTCCGGGCTTTTGATACAACCGTCTGCGCAAAATGCCATAACAGTCAAGAATCCACAACTGCTCCTCGGCCGACAGCGTAATAACCGGATGCTGCATCACATGCAGCAGATACGGCCACATATAATTCAGCCCCACAATGCAATTTTGCGCATACGAACGCGACATCAGAATGGCCGTGGCATGAAAATCGTCCGACATCGAGCCGTCAAGAAACACCTGTTCGCCCAGCGAAATCAGCAAATCGCCCTTTTTCATTCGGCGGGTTTGTCCGCTGAGCGTAAAGGCCGTTTCGCCTTCCGTACAGAGTGTAATGAGCAGAAAGCCCAACTGCATGGGCATTCCTTCCAAATCATTGGGGGTTACGTCATCAAGCACCAACAAATCTTTTCCCATAGCAAACGAACGTTCGTTGCAAGTTATCAGTGCCTCTTCAAAACTTACTTGCTTGAGTGAATGATCTATCGAAAATGGCATATATCGTATTTATTTTTTAAAAAGCTGGTATGCAAACAATACCAACCGCACTTGGCTGTGCCTGTACCGCATCTTGTTTCTATCAAACCTGCAAACCTAATCCTGCAAACCTTATATATAATATAGAAAAACGATTTAGAATATCCAATAACGAGGCTTACAGCAAAATGAACCAGAGGGGAGCACGTGGCTTACAGCAAAACCTTTGCTACACCAACCGCCCACCACACAGCACATGAGTGCAAATATGTTCATTTTTTCCCTAAACAACTCCCCTTTCACAGAAAAATTTAGATAAATGCAAAAAAAATGCAGAAAAAATTTGGTAGTTAAATTTAAATGCGTACCTTTGCACTCGCAAACAAGCAAACAAGGTGCCATAGCTCAGTTGGTAGAGCAAAGGACTGAAAATCCTTGTGTCCCCGGTTCGATTCCTGGTGGCACCACCTTATAAATCAGAGAGTTACCTACTAAAGTAGCTCTCTTTTTTATTTGTAACAGACTATGGTTTACATGGAGTTTACGCAGGTTGTGTAAACCAAGAAGTAAACCATGAATGTGACCGTAAACGTGATTTGTTACAAATCTAAAGTACTCAAGAACAGTGAATCGCCCCTAATGATTAGGGTGTGCAAGGACAGGAAACGTAAGTACATCAGCATTGGATTGTCTATCAACCCCGCCCACTGGGATTTCACCAAGAATGCTCCTAAACCTAAATGCCCTAACAGGGAAGCTCTGACTACTCTAATCGCCCAGAAACTACAAGCATACTCTGAACAGATTATGGAGTTTAAGGCAATGGACAGGGACTTTACAGCAACGAGCTTAGTCGAGAAAGTCTGTAAACCCAGTAACTCAAAGACTGTAGGAGACGTGTTTACAGAGCAGATGCAGGCTCTTAGAGATGCACAACGGTGAACTGAAGAAAGTGGACAACCTACGATCGTATATGCTGCCGACATCGATTTATCGTCAAGAGAAAATACAAAGTATCAGCTATCATCAGAATAAAATTAAGGCTATTGACGAAGCAAGCATGATGTCTAATAATCATTTCCTCGCATAAAACGTGCTATAAAATCCATATTTTCCTGAACCAGTTGTTTTCCTCTTTCCATTCCTTTCATAGAATTAATGCAAACATCAGGAAGCAGTTTATGCTCTATCAAGTAATGCAACATTTCTTTCGGAGCCACCTCTGCAGACACAATAAGATTTACACCACCTGACTCAGCTTCTTTCTTATCATAATAAAGAAGCATTATCACCTTCCAGGCCAACTCTTGCTACAGCAATGCAGGGAATCCATGACGGACTTTTGATGGATCTGGGAGATCAGGCAATTCATATGTTGGCAGCCAGCGGTGGTTCCGGTCCGGTCTCACAACATAAACCCTCTGCTGATCATTCTTATTATGCTGATATCCAGCACAAACGCAGTAAGGAAATGAATGATATGTTAGTCAGACAGCAGCAGGCGGCCAAAGACGCCGCACAGGAGGAATCCAAAGCTCTGACTTTTACCACTGCTACTGATGATTATTTTTCAGATGCCGTATTTATCGGTGATTCCCGTACAGTAGGCATCAGTGAATTCTCCGGGATTAAAAATGCGACTTTTTTATGCAAAACATCCCTTTCCATTTACGATTTTGACAAACCGAAGATTACATATGACAATAAGAAAACTTCTGTTAAAGAGGTTCTTAGCACTCATCAGTTCGGTAAAGTCTATCTGATGGTCGGTATCAATGAGTGCGGCACCGGTACAGCACAAAGTTTCTACGAACACTATCGTGACGTAGTATCCACAATCCGTCAGTTGCAGCCCAAAGCACTGATATTTATTGAAGGTAATCTTCTGGTCACCAAAGAGAAATCTGACCATGAGAAAAGTGTTACAAATGACAATATCCGGGAACGTAATGAACTGATCGCCACACTTGCTGATCAGAAAGACATCTTCTATATTGATATTAATGAAAGCAGTCTGTGTAAAGACGGCGCTCTGATTTCTTCCTATACCTGGGATCAGGTTCATATCAAGGCACAATACTACAGCGTATGGAAAGATTTTCTGCTGGATCATGCTATCATAAAAGATTCCCGCGGCTAATACGCCGTACACCTGATTACTTACCCAAAAAGGCGGTTGTAAAATTTACAACCGCCTTTTAAAACATTACATTGCTTATTTAATGGACTCTTCGTAGCTCTTGACCATTCTTCTGACCATCTCGCCACCAATAGAACCTGCTTCTCTGGATGTTAAATCCCCATTGTAACCTTCCTTTAAGTTAACGCCCAACTCGGAAGCTACCTCTGTTTTGAACTTATCCATAGCTGCTTTTGCTTCAGGAACTTCTACTCTGTTAGATCTGCTCTGTGATGACATATTTGTTACCTCCATAAATAATACTATTCGTTTTTTGCTATCTATCTTCAAAGATAAGTGCTTGTGTATATCACTTATCTTACTCCTAGTATTTACGAACAATATTTTTTTATAAGTGGTATTTTTTGACTGCATCTGCATCATAAATAAAATTACGATGAATCTTTAAAAATACCTGTATGATGTCATGATCAAAGTATTTGCCTGCACCATCTGCCATCCATTCCAGTGCTTCTTCCTTTGGTATTCTGTCTTTGTAGGCTCTTTGGTCCAGCAGGGCATCATAGTATTCAGAATCTGCGTAAGTCTCAGTTCATCCCCCACCAGGTTGTCAGGGATATTCTGTGCAATACTGTTAATGATAAGCCCTACCTCAATTCCGCTTACTTCTATGACAATAACACAGGTTCTGTCATTATAAGGATTTTAATAAATTATAGCACCTTATGGAAATATTGTCAGAATTTGACACAATATCTGTCCATAAGATGCTATATGGTAATTATCTGTATACAATTTTGGCTGCCAGTTCGTCTGCTGTCTTCTGATCCAGCAGATTGGCAATGATCTGTAATCCAAAGGCAATCGCTGTACCCATGCCACGGCTGGTAATTACATTGTCTGACTGTGTAACCGGATCATAGGTCACTTCCGCTCCAATCAGTTCTGCTTCCATTCCCGGATAGATACATGCTTTCCTGTTCTTCAAAAATCCCAGATGTCCAAAGATCTGCGGTGCTGCACAGATGGCTCCGATCAGTCTGCCGCTTTCATAGAAGCGCCTGAGCTGATCTGTCAGTGCCTTACACGCTT
>ENA-ORNF01003183-ORNF01003183.1-human-gut-metagenome-genome-assembly--contig:-NODE-3183-length-11131-cov-2.788552_pt1 | contig 11131 bp, 15 predicted proteins | sample MGYA00242110_ERZ509012 | MGnify/ENA primary metagenome ERZ509012 (study PRJEB26280, sample SAMEA2338714) | human gut metagenome | biome: human gut; feature: human-associated habitat; material: faeces... | reverse complement strand
TATATCTAAGAACTTTCCAGGAACACCAATAGAAATAATAGTTTTGCAGTCTAGTGTTTTTGCGGTTAAATTGCACTTATTATTCCCCACTGCCGAACCTGGGGTAATGCCCGCATCTGTAAGCTGAAAACTAGACCCAAGCCTAGCGAGTTCTGTTGTTAGTAAACTATCCACCACAACTACTACATCTGGCTTAAATACACTGGTTATACCCTTAATAACACTAAAACTATCAAGCCCAGTTTTACCTTTTACAAGTGGACAAAACTTGGCATAGTTTTCACCAAGTTTATTGATATTTAATAACTTTACCGATTGTGTCCCTAATGTATCTGACACAATTGAATCATTACCCATACCAAGCACTAGCACTTTGTTATATTCCGTTGGTAGCATTAGTTTTATTGCTCTTGATAATGCTTTTATAAGTTTATCTGTGGGTTTGTTTTCGCCATCAAAGGTGTAATATAATCCAGAACTTGCCCCAACCGAATTAAAGTCATCTAAGTTTACTTCTACCCCACTAACGCCATTAAATTTAACTGTTTTATACTTAACGCCATATATATTTTCTTTGTTTTTTTTGTTAGCCAAAATTTTAGCAAATTCGGCACCGTAATATCTACCTATATTTCTCATAAATAAATTATTGCGAACTAAATATTATTTAAACAAATTTAACAAAATCACTTGCAATAATCAACTAAATATGATAAAATTCCTTTTGATAATAAAGAAAGGAGCATGATAGAATAATGGCAAACATCAAATCAGCACAAAAAAGAGTTGAAGTAACAGCAAGAAATACTGCTAAAAATAAAAGCAACACATCTAAGTTAAAAACACAAATAAAGAAGTTTAACAAGGCTGTTGAAGCTAACGAAATCGAAAACGCAGAAAAGTTGTTACCAGAAACCTTTAAGGTTATTGATAAATCTGTAACTAACGGCGTTCTTCATAAAAATGCTGCTAACAACAGAAAGAGTTCTTTATCTAAGAAGTTAGATTCTGCAAAAAAAGAAAGCAAGTAATGCTCTAAAATAAAATTACCACACCCTAAGGTTTGGGTGTGGTTTTTTATTACTCATTTAAAATTTTTGCTAAAATTATATCCACTGCGTTATCTACATTTGCCTTGCCGTTTTTAATATCATATTCTAGGCTAGCCAAACTATTGGTTATGTTTTTTAATTGCTTTGGAGTAAACTTTTTTGCCTGTGTACGCAAAAACTTAATTGCATATGGCTTACACTTAAATACATCGGCTAAAGTTTCGTCTGACTCACTAACCGACAAACTAACTAGCAATAATTTTCTAAAAGTTGTATACAAATATTGAATAAAGCCAACAGGATTTTTTTCTTGCATAATTAAGGTTTGTGCTAGGTCGTATGCCTTATCTGCTTCTCGTTTGCTTAAATAATCTGCGAGTTCATAAATTTGGTATTCTTTATCTTTAATCACATATTTGTCTACCAGTTTTTCGGTTATAACTGGCTCGCCCATGGATGCCAATTTATTGAGTTCAGTTTCTATTCTTGCCATATTAGACGATGTATAGGTGATTAATTTTTCCATCGCAGATTGTTCTATCCCTACCCCAAACTGCTTTAACTTGCCACCAATAAAAACTGCAATCGTTTTTGCGTCTAGTTTAGAGCAGTCTACCATCTCGGCATAATTTTTCACCATTTTTGTAAGCGGGCAACTTGCATAAGAACACACCACAAACACAATAAAATCTGCCAAGTGTTTTAACGATTTTTCTAGTGCCTTTATATCACCAACTGGTTTTGTATTTTTTAAAACAATTAACTTATAGTTATCACCAAACGGCAGAGATTCTAGTTGAAAAACAATATCTTCTATATTTGCGTTGTCTTCATCAAACACAATTTTGTTTACATCAGGCAACACAAGATTTACTCTTTTTTCAATTAACGAAAGTGCATTATTTACAACATATCTATCTTCGCCCTCTAGTAAGTAACAATTACTCAAATTATTTTGCAAAGATTTTTTTAGTTCTACAAATTTCATTTCTTCTCCTTACATTGCTAAACTAGATACCACACAAATCAAGCAATAACCAACCGCGGCAGTTCTATATATCGTTTTCTTGTATGGGTAAAACGTTAAATCGCCACACATTAAAATAACCAAAACACCCAGCAACAATTGTACATAATTAATATACGCTGGAACGACCGCTCTGTCAAGACTCCCAAACACAGAAACAACTTTATTTAAGCACACTATTATAAAGTTTGGAATAACAAGCATTGCTTCTTTAAATATTGGTAAAATAAAACTTATAATAAGTGCACCAACTAAAATTATAAATACAAAACTAATAAGTGGAACAATCACGATATTCATAACAAGCGATATTATAGACAAACTATTAAAGTAATACAACATTATTGGAAGCCCACCAATGAACGCTGACAGCGAAACAGACAAAAGTCCAGCTAGTTTTTCTGGCAAAATTCCATCAAAATAAAACAAGAATTTTTTAGAGAACGTTATAATGGAAAATACTACCGCAAAAGAAAGCAAAAATCCAATGTTGAATATATTTGTTGGCGACATAAACACATTTATTATACCAGCAACACTTATAGCATTAACTTGGTCATACATTGCACCATTCACCATAGCAAGACTTGCAACTCCCGCCATACAAACCGCTCTTACAACCGATGGAGAAAACGAACATAAATAAGCGTAGATAAGTAACCCAACAATAATAAGCAAACTTACAACATTTTTCTTCTTTATAAATAATTTAAGAACAAAGGATAAAATTATCGTAATAAAACCTACGTGCAAGCCAGATACTGCTAAAATATGCGATAACCCCGTTGCATTAAACTCATCCCTTAGGTCTTCGCTTAAAAATGTTTTATCACCAAATATCATAGCGTAAGCAACTTCACCTGCATCACCAGATAAATTTGCTTTTATTGTGTTTCTTGCCCACTTTAATATGTTATACTTAACACCCTTGCCTGATTCTTTTGTTATAAGTTTTGCCTTTGTGACATACCCCACTCTAGAATTTGCATTTAGTGGGCTTTCTTTTAATTTTTCAAGGTATGTGTTTTTATAGCGACCCGTTATGGTAATTCTATCGCCAGCCGATACACTTTCTTTTGGTGTTTCAAACTCTATAACCCGAACGACTCCAGTTATTTTATGGCGCCCACCAGAGTTATCGAAAATAGTTACATTATTTAAATTTACGCTTGTGGTTGAGTCTTGTGTGCCACCTTCTACAACAGTACCACTAATTGTATAGGTTCCTGTATAATTATAATTATTCAATCTTTTATCTACACTGCCACCAACCAACAACTCGGCTAATATTACTGGTAACACAATAGTGCATATAATTAAACTAAACAGTTTAATTCGTTTATTTATAATTACATCTACAACGCCTAATATTATAAGCCCAAGTAAAACGCCCAAAATTAAAAACACAACCCACTCATAAACTCTGCAAGCAGTAACTACATATCCACCAATTACTAGCGATAATGCGAAAAAGAATATGGGTCTTATGTTCATTAATTTCTTCATCAGTTCTCTAAAAAATCCCTAAATCTCTTGATTTATTATAACACAATATGCTATAATAGGCAAGTAAATTGAATTTGCCATCATCGTCTAAGGGTTAGGACGCTAGCCTCTCACGCTGGAAATCGGAGTTCGAATCTCCGTGGTGGTACCAAACTAAAAAGCACTCACAAAAGTGGGTGCTTTTTGTTATTCTTTGTTTTCACCTGTTAGTTCTTCTAGGTCTACAATTTTTGGAGCAAGCAATTTGGTGTACTTATTTATAATTTCATCTAGTTCTGTTTCTTTTTCATACGGCAAAATCCGAGAGTTTACACCTTCGGTTATTTTTGCAATTTCGTCTGCACATTTGCTATTTAGTTCTTCAATTTCATTTCTTAGGGACTCTATCAGTTCTTCCCTAGTTTGCTCTTTTTTCATATATCTCCTATAAAGCAAATATGGTATCTAACAATGTGTCTATTTCTGCCCTTTCAGACTTTAAAAACTTTAACGGTTTTATTGTGTTTTTTAGCCCTGCTAAAAGCCCGAACACACCAGCGTATTGACCAGATTCTAAGCAAGTATCTATAGAAAATGCAATAACATCCACATCTTTAACAATATCTGCATCCACGCGTTTTTTTATGCCAAGCATGTCTACTATGTCTTTAACAATATAAGATATTCGGTTTTTAAGCTCTTCGGTAAATAATTCGTTTAGTGACGCAACTGGGTCCGTATAGTCTTCCACCGAACCATCTTCACCTACCAAATTTACTTCTATATCTTTAACAAACTCTTTAATTAAGTTATTTGTTAGTTCGCTATACCCCACATCTATATTTTTGCCAAAAACTGGTTTTATAAAATCTACTAATTCAATTTTGCCGTTATCTACCTCATTTAACAAGCAAAATACAAATGGTATGGTCCTTTTAGATGCTATTAAATCACTAAGGCTAATTTCTCCAGATACAACCGAATTGTAATCTAAATTAAAATCGTAGCCCAAAATTTTCTCCGCTATTAAATTGTATATATCATTACTACTAGCGATTGTTTTTAATATATTGCTTATGTTTTTTTCAGCAAGCACAAGTGTTGCCGATGCCAAATTTTCATACGCTAGTTTAAGTTCTTCTAATTGTTCACTTAACACTTTTTTCATTGGTAATCTCCTTATTAGATATTTTATCATAAGAGAAAAAAAATCAAAAATAAATAATCATTAAATTGAAAAAATTTTTTAAAAATACTATTCACTTTTTAGAATAATTTTGGTATAATTATTTGGCTAAAATAATTATTAGGAAGCGAGATATGATTCAGTATTCAAGTAATGAAACAACAGGAAAGTTAATTCTTCTTTATGTTTTAGACAAAATGGAATGTGATTTAACCGAAGACACAATTATAGACATCTGCTACTACCAAACAAAATGGGTCAGTTATTTCACTTGCAAAATTGCCATATCAGAACTAGCAAAGTCTGGATACATTCAAGAAGTTAAATCTATTCAAAAAGATAAATACTACAAAATAACAACTGAAGGCAGGTCTTGCTTATCGTACTTTTTTAACGAAATACCGACAAGTTTAAAAGAGGAGATGGCAGACTTTATCCACAAGAACAAACTAGTATTTAAAAGAAAGCAAGAATATTTTAGCGACCTAATAAAAAACAAAGATGGTTCGTATACCGTAATATTAAAAATTGTTGAGCCAACCAGCACCGACCTAGAAATTAAACTAAACGCCAGCACTCAACAAGTTGCAAAAGACATTCAACGAAACTGGGAAGAAAACGCAAGCAAGGTATACGGAAACATTTACGACACACTACTTAGTTAATTCAATTTTTTAAGGGGGACTATATATGTTTAGCTATTATCCAAAAGGAGTTTGCTCAAGACAAATAATACTAGATTTTGACGGAGATAAAATTAAAACCATCAAATTTATTGGTGGTTGCTCTGGAAACTTGCAAGGTGTATCAAGACTTGTAAAGGGTAGAACAATTGATGAAGTTATTGAATTATTAAAGGGTATTCAATGCCGAAACAACACATCTTGCCCAGACCAATTAGCACAAGCTTTAATTGAGTACAAACAAAAAAGCATCAACGAATAGTTGATGCTTTTTAATTTATTGAACTTCTTTAACGAGTTCCTTGAGTCTATTTAATGTGGCAAGTTTTTCTTTGCCTTCGGCATATTCTTTTTTAGCCTTTTCGTATCTACGCAACACTTCCCTTTTGCCTGCTTCTCTAACGACTTCATCGTTTGTTATTGCAAAGCCAATTTTGTTTACACCCATATCTGTTGGGCTTTTATAGATAACCTTGCCAGTTATCTTTTTTATTATATCTCTTAAAACAGGGTAACTAGAAACATCTCTATTATAATTAACGGCAATTTTATTATATGCTTCTAGGTGATAAGTATCTAGCACATTAATATCACCAAGGTCGGCTGTTGCTGCTTCGTATGCGATATTCACTGGGTGGTCTAGTGGCAAGTTCCATACAGGGAAAGATTCATACTTTGCGTATCCCACACTATTACCCATTCTATACTCGTGATACATCTGCGACATACACACACTCATTTTGCCAGAGCAAGGTCCTGGGGCTGCAACAACTACGATTTTTTTGGTTACAGGAATAAATGGGTTCATTCCATAACCATATTCATCGGATACTATTCTTTCTATGTTATCTGGGTAGCCATCTATAAATTTATGCACATACACATTTTCGCCCAAACTTTTAGCGTAGTCTTCAAATTCGTGAACTTCTTTAGTGCCGTTATCCATTGTAACAACAATAGCACTTATTGTTATACCTAAAGCCCTTAACTCCTTAATTAGACGTAAGGTTTCTTCGGCGTAGGTAATTCCAAAATCTCCCCTAATTTTACGCTCTGAAATGTGTTTTGCGTTTATGCAAAATATTACTTCTAGGTCGTCTTTTAATTCGGCTAAAATTTTAGTTTTTATGTCTGGCTTAAAACCCGGTAACACCCTACTTGCATGATAGTCATCAAAAAGTTTGCCACCAACTTCCAGATATAATCTATTATTAAATCTTTTAACTCGGTCTAAAATTTCTTCCTTTTGCAATTTAACATACTTGTCGCAATCAAATCCAATTTCCATTATCTTTCGTGTACCCCTTATATAATTATTGTACACCAAAACCCCTTAATTTAGCAAATAAAAAACGAAAAGTGTAAAACTTTCCGTCTTTATTTTTATGCAAGTCTGCCACGATTTTTGATTAAAACATAAATTAACCAAAAACCTGCAACACCCACGATTGCATAAATAATACGAGCAAAAATTCCTGCTCCAAAAATTAGTGTAACTAAGTTAAAAGTGAATACACCAACCAAGAACCAATTCACGCAACCAATTATTGCTATTATTGTTGCAATTAATGTTACTATTGCCATACTAGAGCCTCCCTTTTTTCTTAGTTTGCTCCGCGACACTAATTTTATGCATAAAAAAATAGGGCTATACGCCCTACTTTAAATTGTTATGCTAAACCGCCAGAATAAATTGTATTTAATACAAGATAAACAATACACAAAACCATAATTGCAATAGCATTAATAATGGTTAACTTCTTTATTATGCCTTGGCTAGATTTTCCACGATTTCTATTGTAGAATGTATCGCTAGTGTCGCCAGTAATACCGGTCATTCCGTTTGTGTTACCTTCTTGCATTAAGCATGAAACTATCATAAACACAGCAGCAATTAAAATTAAAATAACAACAATTAGTTTAATTACTGGGAACGAATTTACCACCCACTCTGGACGAGGTTTTTCTGTTTTTGCTAATAATGTAGTAAAGATATTCATTTTCTTCTCCTAATAAGATACTGTAACTAAGAGTATATCACACTCAATATAAAATTACAAGCATTAGTTTTTGAATTTAAAGATTAAATAAACAACCAAAAATACGAAAAGCATCATAAAAGCAATTACAAGTAACGGCTTTTGAACTTTCTTTTCTTTAGTGAATGGTGTTTTTGCAAAGTTACCAGCAATAAAAGCGCAAGCAACTAACGCAAAAATTGCAAGCAAGACAAATGTCTCGTTTTTTTGTGCAGAGTTTTGAGCTAACACAAAGTTAACTACACTGCAAACCGTGTTTAATATACCCATTTACTCTTGCTCCTTTTTTATTAATGATTTTCCAGTCATTTCTTTTGGTTGTGTTTCGCCAAATAATTCTAGTATGGTTGGTGCAACGTCTGCAAGCGACCCTGTGTTAAGTTTTCGGTTTTCTTCGTGATTACCAATTAAAAATACAGGAACCAATGCAGTTGTATGTGATGTGCAAGGCGTTCCGTCTTCATACATCATAATATCCGCATTTCCGTGGTCGGCCGTTAATAACATTTCACCATCTTCTTCTAGTAGTGTTTTTACCACCCTTTCTATTTCATGGTTAACCACAGCAATTGCTTTTCTAGCACCTTCTAAGTTTCCTGAGTGACCAACCATATCTGGGTTTGCAAAGTTGGTTACAATAAAGTTATATTTCCCACTTTTGATGCCTTTAATTGTTGCATCGGCAACTTCTTTTGCACTCATCTCTGGTTTAACTGAATAGTCTTTTAGTTTTTCCGAATTAATTAAAATTCGGTCTTCACCTTTAAACACATCTTGCTTACCATCATTAAAGAAAAAGGTAACATGGGCGTATTTTTCTGTTTCTGCTATTTTTAATTGTGTATATCCACGACCACTTAGCACTTCAGACAATATGTTTTTATTTTCTAATTTGTTGAAAACTACTTCAGTGTGTGTAAAATGTTCATCGTAATTAGTCATTGTAATTAACTTAACTTTTAAATCATGATTTACAAAATACACATCGCTTTCTGGATTAAATATTTCTGCAAGTTGACGCTCTCTATCTGTTCTAAAGTTGTATATTATTACAACGTCATTTGGTTTTATGCTTCCATTTTTAGTTTCAGTAATAACAGTTGGCAAAATAAACTCATCTCGCTCGCCTCTTGCATATGCTTTTTCAATGGCTTCTTTTGCAGTTTTTGCCTGTTCGCCTTTGCCATATACCATCGCGTTATACGCTTTTTCAACACGGTCAAAGTTTTTATCTCGGTCTAATGCGTAAAATCTTCCGCATACTGTAGATATTTCACCCACGCCATACTTTTTAATCTCCTTATTAAGGTTTGTTAAATACTTCTCGGCTGACTTTGGCGGTGTATCTCTACCATCGGTAAAGTAGTGAATAAACACATTTTTATCCACCCCATTTTCTTTAGCCATTTTTAACAATGCATATAAGTGCTTATCTAAACTATGCACCGCACCATCGGTTGGCATACCAAGCAGATGCACTGATTGGTTATTGTTTTTTGCGTACTCAAAAGCCTTAAGCAAGGTTTCGTTTTTAAAAAACTCACCCGACTTTATGGCTCTATTAATTCGCTCTATTGGTTGATAGGCTACTCTGCCTATACCCATAGTCATATGACCAATTTCGCTAGTTCCCATTAAGCCCTTGCTTAAGCCCACGGCTTCTCCGCTTGCTTCAAGTGAACTTGTTGGGTAGTGTTGTTTTAAATATTGAAAAAATGATGTATTTTCTTTAATTATACCGCTTCTATTTGGGTCAGTTGGAATACCAAACCCATCTAAAATGGTTAAACATACTAATTTATTTTTCATTAATCCACTTGTTTAATGATGGCGTTAAATTTATCTGCGGATAAACTTGCCCCGCCAATAAGCACACCATTAATATTTTTGATACTCATTATGCTTTCTGCATTAGAACTATTTACAGAGCCACCATACAACACAGCAAGCCCTTTTAGTTCGTCCTTGTCATAAAGTTGCTTAAGCACTCGCCTTATGCCACTACTAACACTGCTTATTTCTTCGGTTGTAGGAATAGGTGCTGGAGTTTTGCCGTCGCTTATTGCCCAAAGTGGTTCGTATGCAATTATAACCTTATTTGGTTCAAACACATCATCAAAGGCTGAAACTAGTTGTTTTTTAATAACCTTATAAGTTCTGCCTAGTTCGTGTTCTTTTTTGTTTTCACCAACACACAATACAGGAATTAAGCCCGCTTCTATGCTCGCTATAATTTTTTTGTTAATTTGCTCGTTTGTTTCGTTTAATTCTGTTCTTCTGCTACTATGCCCAACAATAACATACTTTGCACCAACTTCGTTTAACATATCGGCATTAACTTCGCCAGTTAATAACCCACCGTTATCCACACTAACATTTTGAGCGCCGATCTCTATTGGTGTTCCGCTTGCAAGTATGCTAGCCTTTTCTATAGACAAATATGGTGGACAAATAACAACCTTATTCTTTGTCTTCATATTAAAGTTTGGCAACAACCCCTCAAAAAACGCTTCGGTTTCTTTTTGGGTTTTATTCATTTTCCAATTTCCAATAATATATAAATTCTTCATATTACTCCTTATCTAATAGCATATTAATTGCTGGCAATGGTTTTCCTTCTAAATATTCTAGAGTTGCCCCGCCACCTGTAGAGATGTGAGTAATTAGTTTTGAATACCCACTTTCTTTAATAGCGGCAGCACTATCGCCACCACCGACTATAGAAATAGCCTTGCTCTTTGCTATAGCCTGATTTACAAGCTCACTCTTGCCCACTCGTCTCCGACCATATATTAATGCAAAAGACATTTCCTCTGAAGAAATAACCTTATTCAACTTTTTTAATTCTTCTTTTCTCCCTATAAACTTCATTTTACTCGGTCCCTTCCGACTCGGTTTGTTCCGAGTTAATTATAGCATATTCATTTTTGTTTGTACATATTCAGATATAAAACTCCTGCCTGTCATTCAGCCTGATCGCCCCGAGACAGCCCTCGCAGTTGTAGCATTTGTACCCGGCTCCGCAGTCTGTCTGGATTGTCCGCCCGGAAGGAGAAGTCCAGATCCTCCGGTTGTCAGCCGCTTCTCCATGATGGCAACAGTGTTATAAGCTATGTACTGCCCGACCTTTTCACCGGCAAATTTCTCACGGATCTCCCGGGCGACACAGACATCATGGATGCCCCGAATCACATAAATGTTAGAATACTTCAGAATCTCAAAATACAGTTCGACCGGCTTTTCCCCGCGATCGAAAATATCTCCGTCAATAAGCAGAATATCCTCCGACGAAAAGGCTCATCGGACAATTATTTGTTGGAGATTTCTTCCATATACAATTCTGCAATATACGACGGTCCATTGCACCAAAGTCTCGTCTCCTTATTGTATAAAGTTTTACCCGTTTTGGAACATAAGAAATCTGATAACACTTCTTTGCTATCTTTTCCAGCCTCTTCCGCAATCTCTTCAACTGCCATAGTAATGAGAAGATCGATTGTGAAGTCCATTTTTTCTTTTGGAATCGTTACTTCAGCCATATCTTCTCACCCTCCACAAATTTCAAGCATGCGATAGCATTTTCAGTCTTCCCTGCTATAACATCATACTGGGCCATTTCACTTTCAACTTCAGCGAAAAGCCTTTTCTTTCTGTGAGCC
>ENA-ORNF01003181-ORNF01003181.1-human-gut-metagenome-genome-assembly--contig:-NODE-3181-length-11134-cov-2.293709_pt1 | contig 11134 bp, 9 predicted proteins | sample MGYA00242110_ERZ509012 | MGnify/ENA primary metagenome ERZ509012 (study PRJEB26280, sample SAMEA2338714) | human gut metagenome | biome: human gut; feature: human-associated habitat; material: faeces... | reverse complement strand
CGGCGAAAAATTTGGGTTATTGAAAATAAGTGCGTAAATTTGCGGCTCTTATTCCGTAGCGGGTACATAAGAGCGGCTCACGACGAGCGGCCACCCGGCGGAGGTAACCTGTATAACTTATAACAGATGTACGTAATTGTAGAAATTCAAGGACAACAGTTCAAAGCCGAAGCCGGCAAAAGACTGTATGTTCATCGTTTGGCCGCAGAGCAAGGCGCTGCTGTCGAATTTGACAAAGTATTGTTGGTAGACAACGACGGAGCCGTGAAAGTAGGCGCTCCCACCGTAGAAGGTGCAAAAGTAGTTTGCGAAGTTCTCTCTCATCTCAAAGGCGAACGTATCATCGTCTTCAAGAAAAAAAGAAGAAAAGGATATCGTAAACGCAACGGCCACCGCCAAAGCTTTACCGAAGTGTTAATTAAAGATATTGTTGCTTAAACCACTGATTAAACGAGAAGAAAATGGCACACAAGAAAGGTGTCGGTAGTTCGAAGAACGGCCGCGAATCAGAAAGTAAAAGATTAGGTGTAAAAATCTTTGGCGGACAAGTAGCGAAAGCTGGAAATATCCTCGTGCGTCAGAGAGGTACGGTACATCACCCCGGTGTAAACGTAGGTATAGGTAAAGACCATACTTTGTTTGCACTTATCGACGGTGTTGTCGTATTCCGTAAAAAACAAGACAACCGTTCATACGTTTCGGTTGAACCTCAAAACTAAGAATTATTCCTCAGAGGCGACGTTTGCCGTTGCGAAAAAGGAACATAGACAAGTCTGTAAACAGGGTGTATCGGTCAATCCGATACACCCTGTTTTGCTTTGGAAAGCAGCGGTTTTTCGGAATCGGTTTCTCCGTAATTTTTAAGTCTTTGTTATAAAGATTAATTTGAGAGACGGGTCGAAAAACGTATCTTTGCAGGAAATTTAAGAAAATCATACTGTTGCATATGGCTTCTCCCTCCGATACCACCCGTTCTTATCGTATACTTTTTGTCTGTTTGGGGAATATATGCCGCTCGCCGGCGGCCGAAGGTATCATGCGGCATTTGGTAGAAGAACGGGGATTGACCGATTTGTTTGTAATCGATTCGGCCGGGACATACGGCGGACATGCCGGCGACTTGCCCGATCCCCGTATGCGTTCTCATGCTGCCCGCAGAGGCTATTCGCTCGAGCATCGCTCCCGTAAGATAACTGGGGAAGATTTCGATCGTTTCGACTTGATTATCGGCATGGACGATATGAATGTCGAGAATTTGCGTCGTTTGGCACCCGACGTTGATTCGTTGGCAAAAATTCACCGCATGACCGAGTATAATAGGCACTTCCTCCACGACCATGTTCCCGACCCATATTACAGTGGAGCCGACGGATTTGAATTGGTTCTCGATTTGCTCGAAGATGCGTGCGACGGTCTGTTGTGTACGCTTGTCGATGGTAATGTGTAGTTGGGGAGGCGATATATTTTTGTTTATGAAGAAATTGGTATTTTTTTTGTGTTTGTTCGTTCCGTGCGTGAGTTGGGCGGTTACCCGTCCGCATACGGGGCCCGATACGTTGGCGATGTCTGTTCCCGATATGTCGGCTGTAAGACTTGCCGTGCAAGATCGCACGTCGCCTTATTATTATCCTGTATTGATGGATCGGTATCTCCGGAGAGATACCACACTTACGGCCGATGATTATAGATACCTTTATCTGGGTTATTCTTTTCAGGAAGATTATAATCCGTATAGAGTCTCTTTTTACAACACGGCAATCGATACGCTCTACAATCGGTGTAGTCATACACCCGAAGAATGCAAGGAGCTTGTGCGGTATGCCCACCGTATTCTTGCCGACAACCCGTTCGATTTGAGACGTATGGCCGTATTGGTCTATGCCAACAATCTGTTGGATAATGAATCCGAAGTACTTTTCTGGCAGGCGCGTATCCATCATTTGGTCGATGCCATTATTTCTACCGGTGATGGTTGTACCCCCGAGACGGCGTGGTATATCATAGAACCTGTCCATGCGTATGATCTGCTCAATACTTTGGGGGTCATCGCCGAGTCATACGATTTCTGTCCTCCTTGTTACGATTATATTCAGGTCTACGACCTTATAGGTAATGCCAGAGGATTTTACTTCAACGTGAGTCGTATTCTCGAAGAGTATCAGCGAAAGTTTGTCGATGAATAATAAAGGAGAAGGGGCGATTATTCGCCCCTTCTCCTTTATTATCCTTATCTCGGCATCTCTAATCGACGGGTTGGGTATTCCCGACATCATACCATCGGTTGAGAAAAAGTCGGGGTCTGTTGTGCTTGTAAAGCCGATGTGAGAATCTCCTGTTGCTCTTGTTTCTGCTTTTCGATACTTTGCAGCAGACGGTCGGAGAAAGGAAATGCTCCGTTTTCGAGCAACATTTCGAGAGAGATGTGTCCCATACGGAAAAGTTGTAGCAGGAATTCGTTCGAAGCCGACCTGAATACCGGAGATGAAGTTGATTCGGTAATGTTGATGTCTACCTCGGCGTGTTGTACCTCGTCGGGTGTATAAGGAATATTTCTTTCGTCGATTTTGTCTCCGGCAATATCGATATAACGTTGACGGTCGTAATATTGCTGTATGGTTTTCAGGAGTTTGGTGTCGCGACGCTCCCTGAAACTTTTAAACGATTCGAAAATATCGATCAGATTTATACCCGCATTTTGTACCTGCTGGCTGTACAAGTCGGCCGGAGTTCCGGCACTGGGTGCTTGTCCCTGCATGGCTCCGTGTACACCCGAAATATTGTCGAGCAGTTGCATTTGCAAATTCAACAACTCGTAAGCGCCGATATTGGTGGCATTGATAGCGATTTGTTGCGGCAGAGCCTCTCCCGGTTTGGGCTTGAAGAGAATGACTCCGTTGTAGCGTGTCCATTCTTCGGCTATATCTTCGATCGTCATGCCGTCGGGAATTTGGTTTTCGGGAAAAAGAAGCACTCCTTTTGCGCTCGATCCCATAATGAAGTCTACCAGTGTGATGAGGCGGTTGATATATCGTTGCTGGTCGATAATGTCTTCGACAAACGAATGTATCTCTCCGTCGATAAGCGGATAGAGTTTAAAGGTATAAGGGTGTTCTCCGTGCCAATAGGGAGTTTCACCCTCTGCCAGTATTTCGCCGAAAGGCGTGAAGAATCGGTAATACCAGAATTGGTCGATAAACCATTCGGTATGTATCAGGGGTACGTTTTCTTCGGCGATATCTTTCGAACGGGCTTCGCTTATGCGTCGTTGATTTTCCTCCTCTATTTCGGCTGCGTGGTCGATTTCTTCTTTATAATATCGACCCGTCAGCGTGTCGTGGCACATGAGGCGTTCTCGGTTTTCGAGTCTCCACACCTCGATGATACGGCATAGATGCTTGTCGGTCGGCATGAAGAAATCGATATTGTCGAGGGGCTCGCTCGATAAGTTTTCGTAAGTCTCCCTGAGCTGGCTTTCGGTCGCATTGCAGTATATTTCACGCAGTTCGGTCGCTCGTTTACGAGATCCGTGTGCGAAGTGAGAGAGTACTTGGGCTATGGGGACGTCGTGCAATTCACCTATGAGGGTACAGTCCCAGTGCCGCGAATCTTCCATGCTGTTGAAAAAAATGCGATTGGGATTTACTTCATCGATCCATACGTCGTTTTTGTTATTGCGTTTCCCGTATTCTATTTTGTGAAAACAACTGCCCGATATGAGAAATTCTTCGAGTGAGCGTCCGTCGATTTCCCACAGGTGATTATGTTGATGCACATATTGCAATGCCGAGCTTAGTATTTCGCTTAACGGCTGGTCTTGGCGGTTGCGTGCTATACACACGGGTTGAGTCTGTATGGCGCGGAATTGTCCGACTACATTTTTCACCAGTTTGCGTATCAGATTGTTTTTCAGGGGAACTTTTCCCTGTTCTTTCAAGTATTGCTCTTCGCTTATGCTGCGTCCGTCGGGTAGGTTTATGGTATCGCTCCATTGATTGCCGAAGGTATAGTTACGGCTGCGGGTGCGTGTGTGCCGATATTTGTCGAGGTTGTCCCAGGCGCGTTTGGCCAGCCACAAGACTTCGTAGTCTGTTTCGTCGGGTGGTTTTTGCATCTTGTCATCGGATGCCCGATGTTTTTTTTCTGCAGTCTGTTGCGGCATTAGATACCGGTTGTTGAAAATACGATAATTGATTTCTTTCATCATATAAAAATAAAGTTGGTTTGACGTGAAGCGGTTTTTACCGCATGGGATTTTTTCTGGGGCAAATAAAGGGGGGATTTGTTCCGATTGTATGTGAAGTTTATAAAAAGGACTTTCTTGGTGGGAGATTTGATAAATTCCCCATGCCGGCATGTCGGTTGACGGTTACATTTGCCGCAGTCAGAAAAATTTAAATCTCGAAAAAATGCAAGAACAGAAAAGATTACAAATAACCGGAATATCCGCTCTTTTACCTCCGTCGGTTTCTCCCGACGGGGAGTGTAGCCATGTTGTCAATCTCCGTTGCCGGGACGATGTTTGGCGTCCGGTGGGGACACCGTCATGCTGCTATACCCCGGCCGATCCCTCGCATCGCCTTATTTTTGTCCATGTAAATGAGTCGTACAAGCATTTCTTTACTTATGACGACTCGTTCCTTTATTACGAAGCGCAAGAAACCGATGGGGAAATAGTCCCGTTGGAAAGGCCCGAGAGTTTTGAGCTCACGGGGGTAAAACGTATGGAGGCTGTGGGAAATGCATTGATCGCCTTTGCCGAAGATTCCATGCATTATCTTTTTTATATCGATGGCTCTTACCGGCTTTTAGGTACTCGGCCGGAGTTTCCCGAGATTTCGTTTTCGTTGGGAGAAAAGACGATTCGAGAGGAGTTGTGGAGCGATTATGCATTGGTTTCACCCACTTCCGATGATGCCTCCTTTACCCTTTCCGATAACGATAAGGTACGCTTCTCGTCTCTGGTGTATGGTACTTATAGCCGGGCCAAAAGTGCCTTGCTCGATGACGGCTATCTTTCTTTCCCGTTTATGGTGCGCTATGCATTGCGTCTTTATGACGACAGTTATATCTATCCGTCGCCGCCGGTGTTGTTGTGCGGTTCCGACGCTTTGTCTTTCAATAATAATTTGGCTGCGATGTGCCGGGTAAAAGACGGAAATGTGGAAAAGTTTCTTCATAATCCGTTTTCCTTGTCGGGCGAAAAAGTTTACTATACGATAAAAAAGGCCGATCTTTCGGAATGGAGCGATGTCGTAAAAGGGATAGATATATTTTTTTCAAAAGAGTTGCCTCTGGTAAAAGAGGGAGCGATCGAAGATAATTATCGTATCGTAGAGGAAGACGATGCTAATGGGAATCCGGCCCGGGTGTTGCGCTTTTCGTTGCCGGTACTTCCCGATGACGAACAACGGGAACAGATCATCAGCGAGACCCTTTTCTACAAAGTCGCTTCGTTGGATATAGAAGATATAAAGGGAGACTCCCAAACTCCCGAACCGCTTGCCTATACCTGTTCGCTTTCCAATTTGATACACCAGAGAACGCTTCCGCTCGATAATTTTTCGCTGCATACCCTCCGGGCGAAAGAGTCGTATGTCTATAACGGACGTTTACATTTGGGCGATGTTACGACGCGGTTTTTCGACGGGTATCCGCTTTCGTTGTTCTCGGTAGCACAGGAAACCTATCACGGCGTGGCAATGCCGGCTTATACGAAGCGCGGGTTTGTACGAGTTTCGCTCAAAGGTACAATGGGCCAAAGCCAAATGATATTGCCTTTTGAAACGGATACATATAAGTTGTCGGCTTATCTTTCTTATCCCGATAGCCGGGCAGTGTCGATAGAGATTATAGGAATAACCACTTCGGGATCACCTAATTATTACGACCGGTTTCCGTTGAAAGCCGCTCCTAATGAAAATATGGCTTATTACCTCAATCCCGGATTCAATCCCATAACGTTGCATCCCATCCAATCGTCTATGGGGGGAACATTATTCCCCGAAGTAAAAAATCCCGAAGAGTATGTTCCCGGAAAGTTACGGGTGTCGGCGGTTTACAATCCGTTCAGTTTCCCGCAAACCAATACCTATACGATTTCTTCTGGTTCGGTTCTCGGCATGGCAGCTGCTACGGCGGCGCTTTCGCAGGGGCAATACGGGGAGTTTCCTTTGTATGTGTTTACGACAGACGGAATATGGGCGTTGCGGCAGGGGAGTGGCGATATCCTTTATGCCAGCCAGTCGCCTGTGAATCGGGAAGTTGCATTGTCACCCCGCCATATCGTTTCGGTCGATGATGCGGTGTTGTATTTGTCAGAACAGGGATTGATGGCATTGCAGGGATCGGATGTCGTTTTATTGTCGAGGCCTTTTGACGGACTACCCGATACGTTGCCCGGCGATACGGTTTCGGTTTTGGATACGGGGCTGTCGATAACTTCTATTGCCGTCGATGCGACACCGTTCGGGAATTTTGTGAAGAATGCCGTTATAGGGTATAATTATATCGAAAAAGAACTGCTTTTTTTATCACCCGGTTATCCGTATATGTGGGTATTTGATTTGGCTTCTGCTCAATGGACTCGGCGTATGACCACTTATAAGGCATTTCATTCGCTTTACCCTTCTTTGTTGGCAATCGATGAAGATTCCCGTGTATATGATTTGTGCGACGAACAGGAGTCTGGTGATGTGGAAATAGCTCTTGTAACCCGTGCCGTAAAATTATTGCCCGACGTTTTGAAACGGATTACCTGCTGGGCTTTGCGGTGTAGTGATGATGATGCGGCCTTATCACTTTCGGTTTGGGGAGCGAACAGGGCTCAGGAGGGGTACGGCTGTATTTATAGGGCCGAAGCGAACGGAGCGCTTCCCGGACGATTGTTGCTGCGTACATTTGCTCCGCCGTATAAATACCACCGGTTATCGGTTTCGGGACGGGTTTCTTCCCGTTTCCATCTCGATGCGGTAGATGTCGTCTATGAACCGGTTTTGTCTTGTAAATTGATTTGAAAAACAGATAGTGGCGTAATTTTTGTACGCCACTATCTGTCGAATTTATATGTAGAAAAGTTGTCAAAACATCTGGGAGACCCGTTTCACGGCTGCAACGAATGCTTCGCATTCTTCGATTGTATTATATACGGCAAAAGATGCCCGTAACGTCCCGACGATACCAAATTTTTCCATGAGCGGTTGTGCACAGTGGTGTCCCGATCGCAGAGCAAATCCCAACTTGTCGAGTAACATACCCATGTCGTAGGGGTGTATGTCCCTGACAAGAAACGAGATGACACCGCATTTTTCGGGAGCAGTCCCGTAAATTCGTATGCCGTCTATCTCATCAGTGAGTTTTCGGGTTGTGTATCGCAATAAATCGTCTTCGTGGGCGGCGATATTCTCGATGCCGAGGCTATCGATGTAATCGAGGGCCCGGGCGAAAGCCATTGTTCCGATGTAGTCGGGAGTACCCGCTTCGAATTTGAACGGTAGTTCGTTGAATGTCGTTTTCTCGAAAGTTACGTGTCCTATCATTTCTCCGCCTCCCTGATAGGGTGGCATGGCATCGAGCCATTTTTCTTTTCCGTAGAGAATGCCGATACCGGTGGGCCCATACATTTTATGAGCCGAGAGTACATAGAAATCTACGTCGAGTGCCTGCACATCGACAGGTTGATGCAGTGCGCCTTGCGCCCCGTCGATAAGTACGGGAACATTGTGGCTGTGGGCGGTGTCGATAATATCTTTGATGGGATTGATTGTTCCCAGCACATTCGATACATGAGTGATGGAGACCAATTTGGTCTTTTCGTTGAAAGCAGCCCGGAAGGCATTCATATCGAGTACGCCTTTGTCATCGACAGGAATGACCCTCAGCTTTATTTTACGGGAACTTTGTAATAATTGCCAGGGGACGATGTTGGCGTGGTGTTCCATCTCCGAAATGATGATTTCATCGCCATCGTGCAGGAATGCGGTTCCGAACGAATGGGCTACGAGGTTTATCGATTCCGTAGTGCCGCGTGTAAAAATGATTTCTCTGTCGTGGGCGGCATGGAGGAATTGTTGTACACGTCGTCGGGCGTGCTCGTGTCCGTCGGTGGCCTCTTGGCTGAGGCGGTGTACGCCGCGATGTACGTTGGCGTTGATGCGGGTATAGCCATCGGTAATGGTTTCGATGACGCAGCGCGGTTTTTGGGACGTGGCGGCGTTGTCGAGGTATACCAATGGTTTACCGTATACTTCCCGGGAAAGAATGGGAAAATCCTGCCGTATTTTATGTATATCCAGCATAGTGTTTTCTTTAATTATTGACATATGCGGCAACCAGCGCATTTATCGAGAGCCCCTCTGAATCGGCGTTCGACCATTTTATGCAGACGTTCTTTCAATTTCTCGATGCGCACTTTTTCGATAACATCGTGCGTAAAGGCCACCATGAGCAACATACGGGCTTCGGACTCGGGAATACCGCGCGAGCGCATGTAGAAAAGTGCGTTACCATCGAGTTGTCCCACTGTGGCACCGTGGCTGCATTTTACATCATCGGCATATATTTCGAGTTGCGGCTGGGTATAGATGTGCGCTTCTTTGGTGGTACAAAGGTTGCGGTTGGTCTGTACGGCCGAGGTCTTTTGCGCACCTTGACGCACGAGAATCCGTCCGTTGAAAATGCCAGTTGCGGAGTCTTCGAGCACATATTTGAAGAGTTCGTCGCTTGTGCAGTAGGGCGCTTTGTGGTCGATAAAGGTAAAGTTGTCGACCAACTGCCGCTTGTCGGCTACGGCCATGCCATAGAGATGTGTCTCGGCATGTTCTCCGGCCAGAGTGATATAGTAATTGTTGCGGGTATAGCCGTTGTGCAGGGTGATACCGTTGACCAATACGTTCGATGCACTTTCCTGCTGTATGAATGTCGAGGAGACGCGGTGCGTGTTGAGAGTAGATTCTTCGAGGTCGTAGTAGTCGAAGGTGGCATTAGCCCCGATAAAAATTTCGTTGACCGTTGAAGTCAGAAAGTTTCCCTTGTCGAGCGTATGGTCGCAGGAAAGCAGGCGTACTTGCGCCCCTTCTTCAAGTACGACGAGCAGACGCCGGTTGGCCATGAAATCGTGGGAACCGTGCATAAGGTTGACAATTTGAAGAGGCTCTTCGATTTTTACATGACGGGGGACAAAAAGGAAAAAGCCGTCTTGTACAAGAGCGGTATTGAGGGCGACTGTCCCGTCTTTATCCGTTTGGGCGAGTTTCCCGTAATAACGGTCTACCAGTTCGGGATGTTGGGCGGCCGCTTCACACAGACTGCAAGCGATGACACCCTCGGGCAGATTCACGTTTGTTCCCTGACAGAATGTATCTCCGATGAAAAAATAGAGTCGGCTTTCGAGATCGGGAACAGCGCAACGGAACGTTTCCCGGATATTTTCCGCCGGTTTTATCCGGGCCAGATTCAGCCCGTAATCCGGCGCATAAAAAGATTCGACGTCGGTATGTAAAAATTCTTCCAGATTTTTCCCCGGTAGTCCCAGTAACTCAAAGTCGCGAATTGCCGCTTCTCGCCGCCCATTCAGTATGGCGGAAGAGTGCTTGTCGATGAGATCCCTATTTTCCCGGAAGAGATCGATATATTGTTGTGCTGCATTCATAGTCGGAGGAATTTATGCGTCAACCTCTTTTTTTATCCAATCGTATCCTTTTTCTTCGAGTTCGAGTGCGAGCTCAGGGCCTCCCGATTTTACAATGCGTCCTTTGTAAAGTACGTGCACGAAATCGGGTGCGATGTAATCGAGCAGCCGTTGGTAGTGCGTGATGACGATCGTTGCATTTTTATCCGATTTCAGTTGGTTTACACCTTGCGAAACGATACGTAAGGCATCGATGTCGAGACCGCTATCGGTTTCATCGAGAATGGACAGACGGGGTTGCAACATCGCCATTTGGAAAATTTCGTTTCTTTTCTTTTCACCACCGGAGAATCCTTCGTTGACCGAACGGCTGGCCAACTTGTTATCGAGTTCGACGATAGCCCGTTTTTCCCGCATCATTTTCAGAAAGTCGGTGGCCGATAAAGGTTCTTCCCCCCAATATTTACGTTTGGCGTTGATGGCAGCACGCATGAAGTTAACCATACTTACCCCCGGAATTTCTACCGGATACTGGAAACTCAGGAAAATACCTTCACGGCTACGGTCTTCCGGTTCGAGATCCAACAGGTTCTTACCGTTGAAGATCACCTCCCCTTCCGTTACTTCGAATGCCGGATTACCGACCAACACACTGCTCAAGGTACTTTTCCCGGAACCGTTCGGCCCCATGATGGCGTGTACCTCACCCGCCTTGACAGAAAGGTTGATTCCTTTCAATATCTCTTTGCCATTGATATTGGCATGTAAGTTCTTTATCTCTAACATGACTTTATAATTTATGATTTATGCGATTTATGATTTATGATTTATGATTTATCATCGACGCATAAATCATAAATCATAAATCATAAAATCATCCTACGCTTCCTTCTAAAGAAATAGTCAGCAGCTTCTGTGCCTCCACGGCAAACTCCATAGGGAGCTTGTTCATTACCTCGCGGGCATACCCGTTGACGATCAGACCGACAGCTTCCTCGACCGAGATACCGCGCTGCCGGCAATAGAACAACTGTTCTTCGCTGATCTTGCTCGTCGTCGCTTCGTGTTCCACTACCGCCGTCTCGTTCTGGATATCGGCATAGGGGAAGGTATGGGCACCGCAAGTCGAACTAAGCAACAGGCTGTCGCACTGGCTATGATTACGGGCGCCTTCGGCACGGGGAGAAACTTTCACCAAGCCGCGATAGCTGTTCTGGCTATGCCCGGCGGAGATACCTTTCGAGACGATCGTACTGCGAGTATTCCGTCCAAGGTGGATCATCTTCGTACCGGTGTCGGCCTGCTGGTAATTGTTGGCGACGGCCACCGAGTAAAACTCGCCTACCGAATTATCACCGGCCAGAATACAGCTTGGGTATTTCCAGGTAATAGCGGAACCAGTCTCCACCTGTGTCCAAGAGATCTTGCTCCCTTCGCCCTTGCACAGTCCGCGTTTAGTCACGAAGTTGTAGATACCTCCCTTTCCATCCTTGTCACCCGGATACCAGT
>ENA-ORNF01003173-ORNF01003173.1-human-gut-metagenome-genome-assembly--contig:-NODE-3173-length-11179-cov-85.195164_pt1 | contig 11179 bp, 10 predicted proteins | sample MGYA00242110_ERZ509012 | MGnify/ENA primary metagenome ERZ509012 (study PRJEB26280, sample SAMEA2338714) | human gut metagenome | biome: human gut; feature: human-associated habitat; material: faeces... | reverse complement strand
CCGATTGGGTCAAGACAACTTGCATACGGCAACGCGCCACCAGTCTTGTGGGATTGGCTTTCACGCCGAAAGGATGTTCGGAAAGGATGGCTCCGCCCTTGGCTACTATTTCATCCTGCAATGATTTGTTCACTCTAGGATGTGTGATATCTAAGCCTGAGGCCACCACTGCGATTGTCTGTCCGCCCGCATCAAGACAACCCCGATGGGCAGCCGTATCGCATCCCAAAGCCAAACCGCTGATGACGATATGCCCTTGTTCGCCCATCTGTTTGGCAAGCCCGTAGGCCATGTCCAATCCATCTTTGTCCGCAGCACGGGCACCAATGATAGCCACATTGTCCTCACGGTTGGGCAAATCCTTATTGCCAAGCACATGGATGAGTGGCGGTGCGTCTTCTCGTAAATGGCGGAAGTGATGAGGATACGCTTCGCTATAATAAGGAATAGTGACCACTCCGGCTTTTGCCTGTCTATCCAATATCCGTTTTGCCTTGTCGAGTTCGCGGATGGACATGGAAGCCGTTTCTTTCAATGAATATCTTTCGCCTTCCATGTCTTCATATAGTTGCTTGGAAGAATACCCCAACAATTGCAGGCATAATAGTTCTTCTACTGAAAGGCAAGAAACCCTCCATGCCTCTATTTTATTTTGCCCCTTCTTGACAGTCTCTTTCCAATCTTCTCTATTTTTCATAAATGGTATTTTATTTTGCGGCAAAGGAAACCTTTCGATGCGCCGAATCGGAGCATAGGCTGATTATTTTTTTCGTCTGCTTTCGTTTGCATTACTCTACATGTGGTTCGAAAAATTATAATAGAAATAAAAATATCTCCGCCTTGTGCTGCGATTTGGCACTTTCATGACGGATATTTGCACCATCAAACCAAATAGGAGGAATAGAATGAAACTGGCAGAAGCATTAAGCATCCGCGCTGACCTGCAAAACAGAATCGACCAATTAAAGAGCCGACTGAAGTACAGCGCCAAGGTGCAGGAAGGTGACCAACCTTCTGAGAACGTGAACGAATTGTATAAAGAATTGGATGAATGCCTTTCGCAATTCGAGGGGATTGTTTATCGGATTAACCACACCAACATGCAAACCGTGCACGAAGGAGAAACTCTCACTCAAATGATTGCCCGCAAAGACGCATTGAAGTTGCGTCTGACAGTAATGCGCGACCTCTTGAAGCACGTTGTTGAAAATGACCGTTACGGACGACAGGAGATAAAATATGTCCGCACGGTGGATGTGGGTGAATTGAGAAGGGTGACGGACAACTATTCCAAACAACTCCGAAGTCTGGATATGAAGCTACAAAGCCTGAATTGGTCAGTTGATTTAATTTAATAAAATAAGGTGTAGTCCTTCTTTTATCAGGCAATGGCGGCACTTCTTTGTCGTATGACAGGGGCAACAAACCAAGGTGGCAGCTGGTAGAGGCATGGTTATTACTGCGCATCTCCAACACAGCGTACAAACGCATTCACGCATACGACCCCTGGGGGAAGATTATTACGCATTACCTTGTGCCGATTGTTTTTGGAAAGAGGACGAGGGTGGGTTGAGGGGATTAGTATCATGATAAAAAATAGTGTTATGACATTCAAGGAACTGTTTTCGCAATTTAGTTTTGCTGAAATAAGTCCGGCATTCTTGAATCTATGGCAAACCAACGAACCGAAGTTGGCCGGGCAGCTTGATTTGGACAAGTGGAAAAGAATTTATCAGAAAGTGCAAGCGTTGGAGGCAAAATCATCCCCCTATTACATCCGCTTGGGATGGCGTTGGGAAACCTGTAGTCCGATGATAGATATGAACTGTTCTGTATACGACAAAGCGGACAATCACCTCGACTGCCCTATGGCCTGCTATCCTTCGTGGTCGGAAATAGCTGGTATGGAAGTGGTGGTAGAAAAAGATATCGTGATCACGCCACAAGAGCTTGTCGCGGGCTTGCTGTGGGAAATCACTTACTTTGGCGGGACGGAAGAGATGGCGGAAGAAAATCGGAAAAGAATATTCCAATATCAAGGGGCAGTAATGGATACATCGAAAAGACTTTGACTAACTAACTTATTATAATAAATTGTTGCTTATATGGAAGAGAATGATTCAACTAAGCCTGTGTTTGACTTTTTTGACTTTCAACCCAAAACTTGTTCCTTCTCAATAATCGGAATTGGGGGCGGAGCCGGAAGAATTGTGGAAAAAATGCAGAAATATGAACTGCCGGATACGAATTTATACGTGTTTGGTATGAATAAAAAGGAAATGAGAGAATTATCTCTCGCTCATAAGTATCTCATTGGCACTGACGGATTAGGAAGTGGAAAGGACAGACGTTTGGCAGAGGCAGAATGTAAGAAATCGTTGCCGTGTTTAAAGCAAATACTTGCAGACAAACTTGTGTCTATTTTTATTGTATGCTTGGGCGGAGGAACAGGAGAAGGATGTATCAAACATTTTCTTCAGAGAGCCGTTGATTTGAAAGTTAAGGTAAAACTGGTAGTTGCCACTTTGCCGCATTCGTCTGAGGGTATGGAAAAGAGAAGGAATGCTGTAAAGTTACTTGGTGAATTGGAAAAAATTGCTGACGGAATTTTCGTTGTGGATTATGATGCGTTGCCTTGCCATACGCTTTCTGAACTGTTTGAAGAAGCAAACAAAAGAGTCGCTAATATCGCGAACTCGTTTTTCAGTCTGATAATAAAGCACAGTCTGATTTGTTTTGACCTTAATGATGTGAGAAGTTTCTTGGGTTATCATTCTTGTACAAAGTTTATTGACTACTTTACATTATCAGGAAGCGTTGATTATTTGAAGGCTGAATTAAAAAATATACGAAAATTCCTTCCGGCAAAATATGTTTCATTAGAGGATGTTTCTAATTTAATCTTTGCTCTTTATTATAACAGGAAGGTTGACGATGATGATAATGACCCTGTCCGTGAACTTTTAAATGTTTTCCATGATTGTATAGAGATGAAACAGGAAAGCACTCAGATAAAATGGACGATGTTTGACGTTCCAACCATGCCGACAGGCATTTTTCGGATAGACATTTTTACCAAATGCAATTAATGGTTATTATGGAAAAAATAAATGAAGTATTCTTCAGTGAACATGGACTAACTTCCACCTCGGCTTCGCACTTGGCTGATTTGGCACAGGAGGTTATAGCCGGGAATGAAACGAAGTTGAAAAACATGACTTTTGTGACCACAAAAGTCGATATTGTAGGTTCGGCTTCCGAATCGGGGAAAACCATCTGTGTCGGCTATGACGGGAATATGCTAGCCCAGGTGCGTCCGCTTTTGGAAGAAATAGCCTCAATGAACGCTTTTTGCGCTTGGATGAGAGAAGCAGTCAAGGCTAAAGACAAAAAATTAAAACAGGTGGCAAACTTCACATTTGAAGAATGGTGTACGTTTCAAGGAGTCGAAATACCTTCCAGTCCATCCTATCCGAAGGAAACGACGGAAGCGGATATCATCGCTCAGATGAATATCAAAGAGCGTAACCGCTATCTGCAATTGGAAGCCATAGCCGCTACTATTGGGAAATATATTCATCCCGGAGGCCAATTCTCTTCAGCCCGTGAAGAACTCCAAAACAGAATCATGAAACCTTACAGCACCGATGGCAATGGGAAAGACACGCTGATTTATGCGCATACTCCATCCGTAAACCCGCAAAAGGTGGAAGACGTGTTCTTTGAACTTCAGAAATGGCATCGCCAAAATGAACGTGAGCTGAACAGGATGAAGTTTACCATCAAGAAACAAGCGGAAAAGAAGACCTTGGAGGACATCCAGCAATTCAAGCAGGCATTGGAATAGGAGAAACAGCGTCACATGCAGCTTTTTACCCAATACAAAGAGTGGCAATTGGAAGAACGGGAACGTATTTCCCGCTTGAAGATTGTGGTGCCGGAAGCCTTGCAAGATACTTATGAGAGATTGAATAAATTGGAAGAATAAAACAAGGTGCTGTGAACCTGCTTCTCAATGGAAGCTAATCATGGCTTTGATGGAACGGGAGCTGTCAGTCCTATTGTGTGTGAAAAGTACGAAGGTACAAGGTATGTCAAATAAAAAAAACGGCGGATGTAGCTAATGCCTGCATGATGCACATCCGGTCTGAGCCTTTGCCGTAGTCTTTGTCTGTGTCTTGATGTTCCGGAATGGACATCGTTCGGACAGCTCCGTTCCTAACTTGAAATATCTGGTCTGTATATGGAATCATTAAGAAATGCGATACAACATCCCAAAGAACCATTCACTCTTGTTGAGAAAATTAAGATATGCCTGTTGTCTGTCTTTTTGTGTATAGGTCTGATGGCTCATATTTGTATGAGAATGTTAGGAATAAGAAAAACATCAGCTTGTCATCCAATGTCTCTTGTCAGATTGTTTGGGAATAAACGGAGGAATTAGTGTCATCCGTTATTCAGGTTGCCCGACTTCGGAGGTGCAACCAGCGGCAAGGCTTTCGGGGAGTAACCCGAAAGGTTTCGAGTAACTCGAAACATACCTTGCTGCTGCCACTTTTCGGCAGTAACCGAAAAGCCTTCGGGTAACCCGAAGGACACCTTGCTGTGCTTTTGAGAGCACAAGAAATCCGTCAATAAACGGATTTGAACAAGTGTTGTTATTTCGGCTTTCAAAGCATCGTTTCCCGATGCCCAAGCTGCCCAAAAGAAGAAAGGGAATAGGGCGGTGTGTAAGCCTGCACCTTATTGAGATTACAGGGAACAAAGCCGGATTTTCATCCTTCTGAAAAACAGACAATAGTGTCAATTCGATGTCAATATGTGCCAATCACAGCCAAAATTGACATTAGACTAATAAGGAAATGCTATTTTGAGCAAATACATCCTCGCTTGTTCACAAGCTCAGCAAACCAATGATTTACAAAATCGACGATGAACAGAACCGGACAACCAAGAAAGTAATCCAATGCAGATAGGAAGCAACATAGTTTCAATGATATGCTGGTTTGCTGTCGTGTTGTTGTGCAGGTTTACAACAGCGAAACTTCAAATAAAGGTATCAGCAATGGATTGTGGCTTTAGAGAGGTGGAGTTTGGATGATATAAATCGGTGGTACAATACATCCGTCTATCAACGTAGTAATAAAGCAACAAAAGAATGGTGCAATAAACAAAAGCATATAGGCATACGCACGCTGGCCTGCAAGCCTGCCCGCGCTCCAACCTGCCTGTCGTCCAGCTTGCCTGCCGACCGGTCTTCCGGCGTGCCTGCCTGCCGGCACACAGACAGGCGAACCTGCCGACAGGCTATTCGCAAACGGGCAGGCTCAAATATGATGTGGAAACGGTATGGAATTAAAAGCAAGACAGTACTACCGATTTTCATCAGCAAGATGTGCAACAAATATACAATAATGATAAGATGTTTGATTTTCTCTATTTTTCAGAGGAATAGCTTTGGTTATAAGGAAGAAAAACATTATTTTTGCAAATGAGAAAAGCGTTCTTTTGATTGATGCAGAACATTGCAGAATAGAGAAGCCCGCTGGTTTCCAAATCGAGCATCAAAAAAGCAAGATTGCGACAAATAACGTAACTCACTGAATCACACGTGTAAACTTCCATTTTCTTCTTATCGCTGCCAAGTGGCAAAAAAGCAAGATGCAGCGGATATATGCAAGCTTTCCGTTACGAATGCATTACCTGTTTATGGCGAAAGAAGCCACTCCAAAATCCTTTCAGCAGTGCTGTAGGACAACGGTTTAGCCTGCTTGTGAGGCTTTCCTTTCCATAATGGGTTAAAATAGTTTCTCAATGGATTTTCTTGCACTCGTCCGCACCATTCTGCAAACGGATGATTAGCTCTATTGACTGTAATTTTGCGAACAAAAAAAATAGAGCTGTTTATGGAAGAATTAAAAGTAACGTTTTACCTCAAAAAGAACGAGGAAAGAGCCGATGGGACGGTGCCTGTCTTGGGACGAATCCGTATCGGCAAGTCAATGGTGCAGTTCAGCACCAAAGTTTATGTTATTCCCACTCTGTGGAATGTCAAGTCAGGAAGGGCTGTGGGCAAAAGCAAGCCAGCCGCAGCCACCAACAAGGAGCTTGACAGGATTTCACTGGACATCCATTCCGCTTACAAGGATTTGTTGGCGAAAAAGGAAACCGTATCAGCGTTGGATGTGAAAAATGCCTTTCAGGGCATCTCATCCGAGCAGGAAACCCTTGTTTCGTTTTATGGCAAATGTAATGAACGGTTTTACGAGAAAGTCGGCACAAACCGCAAAATGGAAACTTATAAACGGTATGGTGTGGCATTGAACCACTTGAAAGATTTTCTCAGACAGAAATATCATGTAAAGGACATGCCATTCCAAGCTCTTACCCCGTCCTTCGTTTCCTCTTTTGACCTATATCTCCGTGCAGACCTGAAAATGGCATTGGGGACAGTGAACAACATTATCGGACGCTTGCGCAGCGTCATCAAATCGGCACTCAATGACGGACTTTTGCGTAAAGACCCTTTTAACGGTTATACGTTTGATTATCCGCAGATTGTTCCGAAGTTCCTTTCTGAAAAGGAACTGGAACAGATAATGAACACTCCATTGCCGAAACCGAACCTCAATCTTGTGCGTGACGTGTTTCTCTTTTCCGCGTTTACAGGCATCGCTTTCAGCGACATACGCAATCTCACCCAAAAGAACCTTTTGAAAGCGGAGGACGGGATATGGTGGATTCATAGTGCGCGTAGAAAGACAGGAACGCCTTTCCATATTCCATTGCTGGATTTGCCATTGGAACTTATTGACAAGTACCGTGGCATAGCTCCTAATGGCAGACTTTTCCCGATGCTCAGTTGCAGCAAGACGAACATCAATTTGAAAAAGATAGCGTCAATATGCGGAATCGAACGCCGGGTGACCTTTCATCAGGCAAGACATACCTATGCCTCGGTAATCACTCTTTCTCAGGGAGTTCCGCTTGATACGGTACGCGAATTGATGGGGCATCGCGACTGGAGGGCTACACAAATTTATGCGCGTGCGCCCAGATTGGTCGCTTGATAAATACTTCTGTAGTAAGAAGTTAGGATTGGGTTCAATATAATCCTATCGTCAATCAGCTTATCCGACGGGGAAACCTAACGGGGAGTGTAGCATGCTGATTAAAGCCCTGAGTCTACTAATAGCCAAGTAGCGACTGAAGGGCAAGACGAAACGACATATATAAGGATGAAGCCTTGATTGGTTGAACGATAGTTCGGTGGTACCACATCTTGCAATAGCGGAAGGCTTTTATATACGCTATTTCATAGTACTCTGGCTATTTTGTGCGTTAGTGCAGAGCATAAAGAACCGACTATGACACAGCCGCAATAAGCGGACAAGAACGAAAGTCGCATCCGACAATATGTCACGCTAATAGTTATCAAGTGAAACTAACTGGGGATTGCCTAAGTCAGAACGCCTCAAAGGCTATGAGAGCTGGTCTCTGAATATCTGATATGGCAACGGAGTTCCCATAGTAGTCCGAGCAAGTTAACGGCTTGTACATGGCGAAGGGGAACAGTCCATAACTTTAGTACAAACAAAGGAAAACGTGAGAGACGTATGAGAAATCCCGAGCAAGTATTAAACATTTTAGCTGAACACAGCAACGAGTCAGGTTACAAATACGAACGACTCTATCGTATTCTGTTCAATGAGCAGATGTTCTTAGTCGCATATCAGCGCATTCATGCAAAACCAGGCAATATGACACCCGGTACTGATGGACAGACGGAGGACGGCATGAGCATTGACAAGATACACGCATTAATAGACGGTCTCAAAAGCGAAGTCTATAGGCCTAAACCGGCAAAGAGGGTTTACATACCGAAGAAGAGCGGAAAGTTACGTCCGCTCGGTATCCCTACGTTTGCAGATAAATTAGTGCAAGAGGTAGTGAGAATGGTTCTCGAAGCCATATACGAAGGATATTTTGAACGGACTTCACATGGTTTCAGACCACATAAAAGCTGCCACACGGCACTTAAGAGTCTACAGAATAATTTCAACGGAACAAAGTGGTTCATTGAGGGAGACATAAAAGGTTTCTTTGACAATATCAACCATGGCGTGATGATAGAAATTCTGAGGGAACGCATATCTGACGAGCGTTTCCTTCGGTTAATACGTAAATTTCTCAACGCTGGATATTTGGAAGAATGGCACTTCAATAGAACTTATTCGGGTACGCCTCAAGGTGGAATTATCAGTCCAATACTGGCTAATATCTACTTGGACAAGTTCGATAAGTATATGAAGAAGTATGCACAAGATTTCCATAAGGGTAAAGTTAGACACCGCAACAAGGATATCGGCAGACTGAACAATCGAGTTCACTATCTAAAGAAGAGAATGAAGGAGGTGACGGACGTTGATAAATTGGAAGCAATGCGAGAGGAAGTTCGTAATAAGCAACAGCAAATACTGACTATGCCGAGCGGTAACGATATGGATGAGAATTTCCGTAGATTGAATTATGTACGCTACGCTGATGATTTCCTTATAGGGGTCATTGGAAATAAAGCAGAGTGCGAGAAAATCAAGGCGGATGTTACACAATTTATGCAAGAAAAGCTAAAGTTGGAGATGTCGCAAGAAAAGACCTTGATAACCAACGCACAAGACAGTGCAAAATTTCTCGGCTATGAAATATCAGTCCGTAAAGATTACACAACGCAGAAAAATGCAAGAGGAGAAACTCGTAGACATCGTAATGGTAATGTGATACTACACGTATCACGAGAAGTAATAAAGAAGAAGCTACTGAGTCTTGAAGCCATGAATGTGAAAACACGAAATGGCAAAGAAGTGTGGAGTTCTAAAGGTAGAACATACCTGATAGACAATGAGCCACAAGATATAGTAGCACGTTTCAACACAGAAATCAGAGGATTCTACAACTACTACTCCATTGCAAACAATGCATCGGCACTTGGACGTTCATTTGGATGTATCATGAGGTTCAGTATGCTAAAGACATTTGCGCAAAAACTTAACAGTTCCGTCAGAACCATAACAAACAAGTATCGTGAAGATGATAAATTTGTGGTGTGGTATACGGACAAGAAAGGCGAACGCAAACCAAGGGTGTTTTACAATGAGGGCTTCAAGCGTATTACCGACTTGGGAACTCAAAAATGTGATAACTTGCCCTACCTGTTCAACACTCCATCTATGAGTCTGGTCGAAAGACTGACTGCAAATAAGTGTGAGTTGTGCGGAAAAGAAGGAAATGTTGTGTCACACCACGTCAGGAAACTCTCAGAATTAAGAGGCAAAACCGAATGGGAACGTAAAATGCTCAAAATGCATAGAAAATCTTTAATCGTCTGTGCAGAATGTCATAACATGATTCATGCGGAGAATAGCTAAAATGCCGTTATGGGCGGAGAGCCGTATACATGGAGACGTGTACGTACGGTTCGGAGGCAGGCTGTCGGAAACCTACCACCGTAAGGTGGCATGGCGCCGACAGCCGAGCCTACATCTTACCAATGACAAGGTAAGCGAGGATATGGGCAGGTTGCAAGAACGTATCGGTAACAAGTTCGAGTTGACAGACAATGAAAGGGCGGAAGTTGTTATTCCAACACCCCAAATCAAACGTACCAAAAGGATGAAACCATGAGACAGGAGAGAAAGACCACTTACAATACTTTCGCCGTATTGTTTTATATCAACCGACAAAAGGTGAAGAAAAACGGCTTGTGTCCGCTCATGGGCAGGATTTCCATCAACACCGAGGTCGCACAGTTTTCAACGAAAATGGATGTACGACCTGATTTATGGGATGCCAAGGCATACCGTCTGACAGGCAAAAGCCGCACCGCCAAAGAAACCAATGCCAAGATAGACAAGATTGAAGAGGACATACGCCGTTATTACAAAGAAATTCTTGACGAACAGGGGTATATCACAGCAGAACTTGTCAAGAACGCCGTGAACGGCATCGGGCAACACAAGCGGAAGTTGTTGGAGCTGTATCGTGAGTATATGGAAGACTTTGCCAAACGTGTGGGTATCAACCGTGCGCCAAGCACTCTGAGAAGTCATAAGACATCTTATTGCAATCTTCAGAATTTTATCCGTGAACATTATGGCATTGAGGACATCCCTCTCAAACAATTGGATTATGCGTTCATCGAAAAGTATGACAATTACTTGCGTGTGGAAAAAGGATTTTCAGGCATGACCATAGAAAACCATATCATCATGTTGAAAACAATGACAAGGACGGCAATGGCACAAGGTACAATCCAATATAATCCGTTCGCATCATTCTCGCCTGAAAAGGCGTTAAGGAAGCACCGCCATCTGACAACGGACGAGTTGCAGAGGCTGATGAACACGCCTATCCGGGAAAAGTTCCTGTGTTTTGTCCGCGACCTGTTTGTCTTTAGCACGTTCACTGGCATCGCATATGCGGATATGTGCAATCTGGATGTTTCCAACCTAAGTAGGGATGGCCAAGGAAATCTTTGGATAAAATTCAAACGCCAAAAGACAAAAAGCGAGTGCAGCATACTTCTCCTTGATGTCCCACGGAATATCATGGAAAAATACGAGTGCGAACGGAAAAGTGACAAACTTTTCAATATGCCCTGCCGCTCAGCCATGACCAACAACATGCCTAAACTTGCCAAAGTATGCGGTATAGAACATCGGCTTACCTACCATATGGCAAGGCATAATTTCGGCACCCTGATTACTCTCTCTCAGGGAGTTCCGCTAGAAACCGTATGCCAAATGATGGGACACAAGAGCATGAACACCACACAAATCTACGCCCGTGCGCCCAGATTGGTCGCTTGATAAATACTTCTGTAGTAAGAAGTTAGGATTGGGTTCAATATAATCCTATCGTCAATCAGCTTATCCGACGGGGAAACCTAACGGGGAGTGTAGCATGCTGATTAAAGCCCTGAGTCTACTAATAGCCAAGTAGCGACTGAAGGGCAAGACGAAACGACATATATAAGGATGAAGCCTTGATTGGTTGAACGATAGTTCGGTGGTACCACATCTTGCAATAGCGGAAGGCTTTTATATACGCTATTTCATAGTACTCTGGCTATTTTGTGCGTTAGTGCAGAGCATAAAGAACCGACTATGACACAGCCGCAATA
>ENA-ORNF01003167-ORNF01003167.1-human-gut-metagenome-genome-assembly--contig:-NODE-3167-length-11197-cov-2.820140_pt1 | contig 11197 bp, 5 predicted proteins | sample MGYA00242110_ERZ509012 | MGnify/ENA primary metagenome ERZ509012 (study PRJEB26280, sample SAMEA2338714) | human gut metagenome | biome: human gut; feature: human-associated habitat; material: faeces... | reverse complement strand
AAGCATTGGAAACCAAACATCAGACATGATAATGTCAGCATGGGAATCAAGAAGTGCAGCTTATGATAGAATAAGTCAAAAACAAAGCGATGCAACACTTGGATATGAAAGAGTTTACGACACAGAAAATGGAGAAATCTATAAAGCATATAACGGATTTACAGATGATTATACAGGTGAAAGATACAAATCAATATCAGATGATATGTATACAAAACCAACAGATGGATATATAGAAAAATAATATTAAAAAGAGATAATAAACTTAAAAATTTATTGTCTCTTTTTTTGGCAAAATTATTGTATAAAAAATTTTAATATGCTAATATAATAGCAGATTAAAGTAGTAAAATAATAGTTAAAATAAACATTATTTACTCAAGAAGATGAGTATGTTATTTAAAGCAGGAGAAAAAATGGATAATAAAAAAAGATGCAGATGGTGTAATATACAAAATCCACTATACATAAAATATCACGATGAAGAATGGTGCGAACAAAATTTCGATGAAAAGTATTTATTCGAAATGTTAATACTAGAATCATTTCAGGCGGGGCTTTCATGGGAATGCGTATTAAATAAAAGAAAAGCATTTGAAGAAGCATATGACAATTTTGATATAGATAAAATTTCCAATTATGATGAAACAAAAATACAAGAGCTATTATCAAATGAAAAAATAATCAGAAATAAATTTAAGATAAATGCAAGTATAAATAATGCACAAATATTTAAGAAAATACAAAGTGAATATGGTTCATTTCATGATTATTTAATCACATTTACAAACAATAAAACATTTTATGAAATTGATAAAACTACATCAAAATTATCAGACAATATATCAAAAGATTTGAAAAATAAAGGAATGAAATTTGTAGGATCTACAATAATATATTCATACTTACAAGCAATAGGAGTAATATATTCGCACGATAAAGGATGTTTTTTATATAAAGAAAAATAATAAAAAAGCGGGGATACTAATGAAATATATAATTATAGCAGTAATATTGATATTTATAATAACAGTAATAACCTTTATATCAATTATATATAAAGGTACAAAAACGGTAAGTGGAAAAATTATAAAAATCGAAAAAAATGAAGAATAATATAGGGCGTAGACCAGGAGCAAATTCGCTTTATAAAAACAGAATTGTATATTCTTATTCTGTTGATGGAAAAATGTATACAAATTCAATTGTTTTATAAAAAAATTAAACCAGAAGAAAAGAAATTTCAAGAGACCTACAATTATAAAGTAGAAAAAGAAGATATAATTGTTAGATACAAAGTAAATAATCCCAAAGATTCAAACATAAATAGATTTTTAATGAAAGGGATGTTTACGTATCTAACTATTGGAATAATTTTTGCATTAATATTTGGAGCGTTAGTAACATTATTTTTATATTTTATACAATAAAAATATTAAACAGAGGAAATACTAATAAAATCAAGTGTTTCCTCTGTTTTTTTACTATAACTACTATACCACAAAATTGCCTAAAATTCAAGTCTACTATTTATCGAAGCCATATGTTATATAAAATATAGGTGATGAAAATGAATGATTTTTTAGAGTTAGCCAATGAGCAAAATCAAAAAGAAATTGCAAACATAAAAGCATGTAATGAAATTACAAATAAATATGGATTAATACTAAACGACAAGCAAATACATAATTTATTAGAAAAAAGAAAAAATGTTACAATAACAAAATAAAATATTAAGTTGCCTTACAAAATGGAGTTAAAACAATAACAATGACTGCAAAAGGGCGTGTCCCTAAAGCAACAAAAAATTACAAAAAAGAACATCCAAAAAGCGATGATTTGTAATATAAATTTAATATTAGAGGAGTAAAATGTAGTTCCGTAATGTGTTAAGCATATTAAGGGAGAAAGGGCGTAAAAAATATGTTGAAAAATAAATAAAAAATGCTAAAATATAGTATATGTATATATAGAAACTATGAAAATGTCTATTATTATACATAAAGAGTTGAAAAAAGTCGGAAAACTCTTGAAAATTAAACTAAAATTGAGTATAATAAAATTATAGTGTATTAATATGGGTGAACCATAATTATATATATAAAATATTAATCTTTATTGGGAGGTTTTTATGAAAAAAATTACAAAAAAATTATTAGCATCAGTTCTTACATTTATAATATTTTTTGCAGAGCTATCAACATTAGGAATGTATGGAATAGCATATGCAACAGAAGCAAGAGATACTGCAACAAGTAATCAAAATGTAGAATTTGATGTTTACTTTGCAAATGAAAAAAGAGAAATAGTATCAGACGTAAATACAGAAGATGCAAAAATGTATTTAAATATTAAAGTAAAAGAAGCTGGCTATCTAAAAAATGGAATAGTTAGTTTTTCTAGTGCAAACTTTAATGTGAAAACTGGATTTGAAAATGAATACATTCAAGAGATTAAGGAAGACAAAATATATTTAAAACAACTAGATACAAATTCAAATATATTAATAGAACTTCCAATAATTCCAAAAAAAGATGATATTGTATCAGCAGACAATTTTATACAAGAAAGCAAAGTTAGAATAGATGGTACATATGTAAATGCAAAAGGAAAAGAAATAGCAATAGAAAAAGAACATACTGTTAAATTAATATTAAATGGAGAAGCAAAAATAGTTGCAGAAGCAACTATTAATAAGTATGTTCCTTACAAATTAGGCGAAGAATATGGAGTAATTTTACAATATAAAATTAAAACAGGATTAGAAAACAATAATCTACCAATAAAAACAACAGAATTACAAGTAAAAGTTCCAACAATAAATGAAAATACTCCAAATGATATAAAAGTAATGGCAAACAATACAAAAGCAACAAATGGAAAGGAAGATGGAATAGATTTTGTACAAACTAACTGGAACTATAATGAAGAAACAAAATTAGTTGATATAAAGGTAGAAAACATTTTAGAAAATAACAACATAACATGGAAAAAGAATTGTACAGATGAATATTTAGTTACTTTTAAATATGAAGGAAAAGAAATATATGACTATGTAAATTCAACAGAAAAATTTAATGTATCAACAGATTTTACAGCAAAAATAGAAGCATATAATAATATAGAAACAATAAAGGAACAAGAATTTACAGGAAAAGCAGAAATTACAAAGAAAATAAATGAAATTGTGGATTTTAATATAGAAGCTACAAAAGAAATTAGTAAGGGGCATATATATGCAAACTTTAATGCAAAAGAAAAAGTTGAAACATCATATACAGTAAAATATACAGCTAACATTGCATACGCAAATTTAATTAATGCAATAGAATTTACTCAAGAGGCAGATAATTACAAAGATGGAACAACAGAATATAGCACAGTAGTTTCTAGTAAAAATGAAATTTATACAACTAAGATAAGCGTTTCAGAAAATGTATTTAACAAAATTTTGGGAACAGAAGGATATATAGATATATTTAATCCAAACCTAGAAAAAGTTGGAACAATAAATAAACAAAGTTTAAAAGATGGTTTATATACATTTGATTGTAAAGACTTAGATTTAAACAAATTGACATTAAAAACAAGTGCTCCAACAACAGAAGGTACATTGAATATATATGTAGAAAAATCAATAAAAGGCGAAAATGGATATAGCAAAGAAGAAATTAAATCATTTAAAGAAATAAATGCAAGCGTAATAGGAAAAACAGAATTGGCAGAACAAACAAAACAGGGAAAAATTACTTTAAAAGAACCTATATCAAAAGCAGAATTAACAATAAGCAAAAATAACTTATCTACAATAACTGTAAATGAAAATGTAGAAATAAGAGCAACATTAGATACTTCAAATATTAACAATAGCTTATATAAAAACCCAACAATAAAATTGGTATTTCCAAAATACTTTGAAAAAATAGAAATATCAGATGCAAAATTGTTGTTTGAGAATGAATTGAAATTAAAAAACAATAATTGGTCAACTGAAAATGGAAATAAAGTATTAACTTTATCATTTGAAGGTACACAAACAAAATATAATTCAGAAGCAACAACAAAAGGTGCAACAATATCTATATTAGCTGATATAACATTAGAAAAACTAACACCAAGTATGCAAGAAAAAATAAAAATGTATTATACAAATGAAAATACAAACCTTTATGATAAAACAGAAAATAAAATAGGAATAACAGAAACAAATATTAATCTTGTAGCTCCAACAGGAGTAGTAACAGCTAATGGAGTTAAAGACTATGCAGATGGAGAAAAAGCTATTCTATCAATGTCAGGAGATACACAAGTTGGAAAAATAGCAGTAGGTGCAGATGAAAAAGTAGCAACAATTAACGGACTTATACTTAACAACAATAACAACAGTATTTCAAATGTTAAAATATTAGGAAGACTACCATTCAAAGGTAACAAACAAATAGATACAGATACAGAATTAAAAAGTACATTTAGTGCTACATTGCAAGATAAAATACAAATAAATGCTAACAGCGAAACAGTAAAAGTATATTATTCAGAAAATGCAAATGCAACAAAGGATTTAGAAAATGCAGAAAATGCATGGACATTAGAAATGGATAACATGGAAAAAGCTAAGTCATATTTAATAATATTAGATACAGATTTAAACACAGGCGATAAAGTGGAATTCAATTATAAAGTAAAAATTCCATCAGAGTTACCATACAATAATACTTCATACACTACATATAAAGTATATTATGATAATAACGAACAAGCTGGAACATCAGCAGAAACAAAGCTTTCTCCAATAATAGGTATATCAACAGGAGAAGGACCAAGATTAAAAGTTACATTAACATCAAATATGCCAGAAGGAGCAGAAGTTAGAGAAAGACAAATTGTAAAATTCACAGCAATAGTAGAAAACGTGGGAGAAACAACAGCAGAAAATGTTGAATTAAGCATAGATGCACCAGAGCATACAACACATGTTGAATATGATGTTTCAACAAGAAGTTTTATAGAAGCAAATGAGAAGAACAAAAAAGTATTATTAGGAAGTATTGCACCAGGGAAGTCTGTAGAAAAAATATATGAACTTAAAATGAATAATATAGAAGATACATCAGAAACTGTAGAAATATTAAATAAGGTAAAAGCATCAGGTACAACATCTAATGAATACAAATTATCACTTAAAAAAGCATCATTAAAGGTTGAAACAACAACTCCAATTAAACCACAAACCTTATTAATAAAAGGGAATAAAATAGAATTTATGACATCAATAAAAAATGTTTCTGAACAAGATATGAATGATGTAATCTGGGAAATGAATATTCCAACAGGATTAGAAGTAATGAAATCTATAGGTCATAATGATTTTATATCAACAAAAGACAACAGCAATGATGGCGAAACAAAATCTGGAGCTACAAAAATCTTGTTAGGAGACCTTAAAGCAGGGGAAACTAAATATGTAACAATAGAATTAGGAGTACAAGAACCAGCAGAAGAAATAAATATTGTTTCAAAAGTAAGTGCAAAAAATGTACCAGAGCATTATTCTAATGAATTTATATTCTATGGAAAGAAAATGGAATTACAAATAGAACAAAATGTAAAACAAGGGCAAAAACAAACAGTAAAAGAAGGAGAAAATATAGAATACATTGTTACTGTAGAAAATATTGGAGAATTAGTTTCAACAGAAAATGTAGTAGAGATAAAAATTCCAACAGAAACAAGATTGGTAGAAGCTAAATATATATACAATGGAACAGAATATGTAGAAGATTCAACATATGACAACATATTGTCTATAGATATAAATAGTTTACAACCAAACGAAAAAATTGATATAAATGTAAAACTTGTTGCAAAACAATTAGGAGAACAACAAGAAAAAGAAGTAATAATTGAACCTGCAACATTAACAGCAACAGCAATAGACAAAATACAAGCTACAAATAAATTGAAATTTTATATTCAACCTTCATTAGAAAACAGAAAATACAAAATATCTGGTACTGCATGGTTAGATGCAAACAAAAATGGACAAAGAGAAGAAACAGAAACATTATTGCCAAATATGCAAGTAATGTTAGTATATAAAGAAAATGGCGAATTAGTAAAAGATTCAGAAACAGATATGCCTAAAAAAATAACAACAGATGAAAATGGAAAATATGAATTCTTAAATCTAGACAAAGGCGAATATTTAGTAGTATTTATATATGATACAGAAAAATATAGTGTTACAGAATTTAATGCGAAGGGTGTAGAACCAAGCATAAACTCAGATGCAATAGAATTTGAAATGGAAATAGAAGGAAGTAATAAAAAAGTAGCAGTATCTGATGTATTAAAAATAGAAGATACAGATATTAGAGACATAGACATAGGATTATATATAGCAGAAAAATTTGACTTAAAATTAGATAAACATATAAGCAAAATAACATTAACAACACCAACAATAGGAACACAAGTATATAACAAAAATAATGAAAAACTATCAAAAGTAGAAGTTCTAAACAAGAATGTTGGACAAAGTAGCTTTATAGTAGAATACAAAATAATTGTAACTAACGAAGGAACAGCAGTAGGATATGTTAAAAAAGTAGTAGACTACTTACCAAAAGAAGCAAAATTTAACTCTGAGTTAAATAAGGATTGGTTTTTAGCAAAAGACGGAAATGCATATAATTCTATATTAGCAGATGTAAAATTAGAGCCAGGACAAAGCAAAGAACTAACATTAGTATTAAGCTATAATATTACAGAAGATTTAATAGGAAATATAGTAAATAACAATGCCGAAATATATGAAAGCTATAATGAACAAGGTTTACAAGATATAGACTCAAAGGCAGGAAATAAAATACCAACAGAAGATGATATGTCAAATGCAGATATAGCTGTATCAATAGTAACAGGTAAAATAGTAGGATATACAACACTTACATTATTTATATTAGCAATATTGGTATTTGGTATATATGAGATAAAAAAACAAGTTTTGAACAAAAAAATATAGGAAAGGAGGTTAGTAGAAATGATAAAAAACAAATGGACAGTTAAAATAATACTATTAGTAACAGTTATATTGGCTGGATTGATTTTATGCATTAATTCAATTAATGGTATTCCAGATGCAGAAACAAATTATAAAGAAATATATTCTGCAATGCTTAATGCTAATCAAGAAGATAATTTGAATTGGGGAAATGAAACAGGCTTTGAAGTTAACCCTGATAACATACAGAGCAATGGTTTTGAAGTTCCTAAAGTAGAAGGAAGAGCTATATATTGTACTCAAAGAGACGTCACTTTAGCTATGACTTCTGCAATGTGGAGAGGAGAGAGCAGTGCATATACTTACTACTGGTCAACGCCTAAAGTAGAAGATATATTTAACCCTGCAAATGGAAATTTATGGTCAAGAGAATTAACAGATACTGAAATAAGTGCAATTAATAATGTAAATAACTTTGGATTGCCAGCTACAATAAGAACTAGGGGATATTATAAATGTAGTAATAATCATACAACTATTTCAGCAGATAAAGCATATGTTATTACTGCAGATCCTTGTAATCAATGGACACCAAGAAAGCAAATTGTTATGTGGATGTTACAAATAACTGGTGGAATAAATGTTGATAATGCTGAAACTATTATTGCAAAACTGAAACTTGATGGTAGCAAAGCGCAGTTTGTAAGGGACAACGTAGATGCCATTAAGCAACTTTACAATGAAGCAATAAAGTATGGAAAATTTAAAGAGAGAGTTAATAATGCGCTTTCTAATGATGGAAACTATGCAACTAATCTTACAGATGTAGATAATATAACATCAGAATATTATACAAGTAATTCAAATAAATATATAAAAGTCGGACCATACACTATGAAATATGTAAATGGAAAATACTTAAATGAAGAAATCATATTTGGTGGAATTGGTGGAAAAGTGGATAACGAAACACTTGGATTATATATTCAAAACGGAAACCAAAAAATAAAAGTAAATAAAATAATAACAGATGATAAAATAACGAATACAAAAAACTTTAAACCATGTGAGGAAAGTGATCCAGTTTCAGGACTTTATGTGGAACACACAACTGATTTTATGAGACCTTCATCAGAAAAAGAATTTTACATTTTAATTCCAAAAACAGAATTAGAAGATGATGCAAAACTATATGCACATTTTACATGGATGGAAGCTAAAGGAGAAAAATGTGTAAAAAATGGAATAAGTTATCAAATTTCAGAAGACAGTTTAAAGAAAAGTAATGGAAAAACAAAATTAAAACCTGATGCTAACAAAAAAATAGAATTTGAAGCTACGTTTACTCAACAATTAACAGAATTTAATGGAGAAAGAAAACTAAAAGAATTTACTTTAGACTTAGGCACAGTTCAACCACCTTCAAAAGAGGGTTCATATTCTATTAACATGAGAAAAATTGATGAAAAAGGAGATGGACTAGAAGGAGCAGAATTTTTAATTAATGGTCTTCTAACGTATGTATCAGATAAAGATGGATATATATTAAGAAGTCATCAAGTTATAAATGCTTCGGGAACTGAAACATGGACAGTTGAAGAGAAAAGTACACCAGAAGGATATATTACGCAACCATTAAAAATAGTATTTAATGTATATAAAGTATATAACTCAACGACAAATACCTATGAAGTAGATAGAATTGAAATTGTTTCAGCAAATAGTAATGCAAAAGTTACATTTAATAAAGAAAATCAAACTATTACAGTACAAATAAAAAATATTAAGGCAAATCCAGAAAATCCAGATGACCTACTTGATACATACGAGATAAAAGCAAAGAAAGTAAATGAACAAGGAAATGGACTAGCAGGTGCTAAGTTTAATATAACATGGCCAACAGGAAAAACAAGTGAAGCAACATCAAATGAAAACGGAGATCTTGTTATATCAGGTCAAATACCTATATTAGGACTTAATTCAGAAGGAGAAGATCATTTCAAAATAGAAGAAATAGAAGCTCCTGCTGGATATAAAATGATAAATGGAGCAATAGAATTTGATGTTAAAAAGGAAAAATTAATAACAATAGATGGAACAGATAAGTATGGAATAACAGGAATAATAAATGTAAATGCTCCAGAAGGTGTTACAATTGAACTAAATGGAAGAGGAGAAATATCTATTGTTATACCAAACCAAAAAGATATAAAACTAATTTCAATTGGTGGAAATGTTTGGGAAGATGCAAAAACTGGAAAAGCAAGTTTAGGAGATGGTATAAACAGTACAACAAATAATGTTGACAAAAATTTAGAAAACATAAAAGTAAGTTTATATACAGAAGATATGAAACTTGCAGAGCTAATGCCAGCTGATAGTGTAACAAACATATACAATAGAATAAACCCTACTTTAACAGATGCAAACGGAAATTACAAATTTGAAGGTGTGGACGAAAGCAAAAAATATTATGTTGTATTTGAATATGATGGTCAAGTATATATGCCAACAGAATACCTGGCAAAAGGAATTTCCGGAGATACAATTCAAAACTATAATTCAGTAGAAGAAATGTTGGGAGAACTAACTAATATTGGTACAGGAAGAGATAATGGAAATAGTGGAAACACCGGAGGAAAAAACACCGGAACAGGAACCAATACGGGTTCAGGTAAAAATACCCAAACAAATACAGAATGGTTTGAAAAATGGAAAGCAAATTCAAAGGCAAGTGAATATGAAACAAATACTGGAAGAATTACAATAGAAGGAAGACAAACATTTAATAATAGATTTGCAGAAATTGGAGCATCTCCAAAGAACTATATAAGCAAAAACACTTTAGGAATAAGTACATATTTAGTTGAAGAAGAAGGAATATATTATAATAAGTCTTACACAAGATTAGAACTAATGGGATATACTTTAAAGAAAACATCAAAAGGTGTAGCATATGTACAAGATAAAATACAATTAGTGGATGGTTATAAATATAATAAATATGGAACTTTAGATTATGACGACAATGGAGCTATAACAAGCGAATGGTCAGAAGGTTTAATTAGCCAGAAAGTAAAAGAGTTTATTGTGGCAAATGGACATTATCCAAATGAAGCTGAAAAAGTAAGAATATATAGAAGTATAGTTGGAGATATGAATGATAATGAGGCATGGAATAAATTACAATTTATAGAAGATTGCAAAATGTCAGCATTAACAAAATCACCATTTAATAGTGGTATAGAATATTACCCTACTAATAAAAACGCAACATTTGGAACAGATTTATTGACAAACTATGTTAACTTAGGACTATGGAGAAGACAAGAATTTAATGCACAGTTAACTAAAGACGTAGTAGAAGTAACAACTACAAGCAATGGAAATTCACTTACAACACCATTTAATAGTAAAGAAAAAGCCTTATATAATATTAAAGACTATATGAATGACTATACAAATGCAATAAAAGATAACAATGGCAAAATAAATCTTGCAAAACAATATGCAGATTCACAACAAGGTATATATATAAATAGATTAAATGCACAATATTACTATAATAAATATTATGATAGACCTATAAAGCAATCAGAATATATGGGTCAGAGAAACTTAGAAGTAGAGATTAAATATAGAATAACAGTATATAATTTATCACAAAGTCTAGAAACACAAATTACAGAAGTTGTAGATTATTATGATGATTCTTTACAGCTAACATCAGCTGTTGTAAATACTAATGGAAAAAATATTTCTAATGATAAATCTTCAGCGGTATCTGAAAGTATATATGGTCAAGTGACAGAAAAATCATTTCCAGGATTTAATAAAGTATATATAAGACTACAAAATAAACAATTAGCAACAGGAGAAGGAATAACAATTGATTTAACTTATAAAGTTAAACGTATGGCTTTACAAGGATTTGAAGGCTATATAAATATTGGAGAAAAAACTAATATAGCAGAAATAAATGGATATAAAACATATTATTCAGCAAATACATCAACTCCAAATAGACATGGAGCAATTATAGGAAATAATACTACAGTAGCTGGATTGGTAGATGTAAATTCAACACCAGGTAACTTAGAAACAATAGAAGAGATTACAAATGGAGTAATAAACTTTGAGGACGATAGTGACAAAACAACAGCTACATTAACCATAACTGATGACCCAACACCA